>BNJU01001383.1_pt1 | contig 221955 bp, 274 predicted proteins | sample 8539281 | NCBI WGS metagenome assembly BNJU01 (sample SAMD00202456, study PRJDB9452) | human saliva metagenome | isolation source: human saliva | place: Japan
CACGTATTGGGCGCGGGCGACGCCTGACGACGCTGCCGACTACGGGCACGGCCGTCAGGACGCAGACCAGGCAGCTGATGAAGGCGATGACGAGATTGCCCAGCGGCGTGCGGGTTTGCCGCCGGGCGGGGTTTACAAGCGCGGGATGCGCGGGCCGATGCCCGGCGCAGGAGATCGATGATATGGCGGCTCCCAGGTACGCGCCCGCGGGCTGCCAGCGCGGTGACGTGGCGGCCGGGATGGTCGTGGTGGCCAGGAGCTCGTACCGCCAGGCCCGGGAGCTGCGACGGCGCACGGTGGCCAGGTAACTGCAGGACGCAGGCGCACATGAACGCCGCCTGCCTCCCGCGGGCGCCTCGCCCCAGGATCGCGACACCGATGACCCACAGATGAGGATCCTGATGAGCTGTGCCCCCAGGAGCGGAGGACGTCGCGCTGACACTCAGGTAGCGCTGGCCAGACAGAAGCAGGGTGAGCATGACGGCGCCTGCGAGGGAGGGCACCAGAGGACAGGAGGCCGCCAGGATCGAGCGGATTGCCGCGGCGAGCCTGGTCTTGGGCGCGCGGGCCGGATCCTGCATCGCTGGCCTGATTCCGTCGGCTGCGGATCGCAGTCGGGGCCGTGGGCCGGTGGGCGGGAGTACCTGACCTCGCAGTGCGGGTCCCGGAGTTGATCTGCCTTCGGCCTCGGCTCGCCGGGCGGCATGTCAGGAGGGGAAACCGGCGCCGCGCCTTCCAGCATCGCGGCCTTCCTTCCGGCCTGATCCTGATCGACTACTCGCCCAGCGCGGGTGGCTACGACCCCGCGGCCTCCTTCCTGACGCGCTCCAGGTGCTGCCGCCTCGAAGGAATTTGGCGTAGATCCTAGACGTCTCGGCGCTCGACGGGCGCGCGCGGCGAACCAGGGCAATGGCGGTGGAGCCACTTCAGGCCGCCGATGGCGGCCCTGAAGGCGGGCGCCCTCAATGAGATTTACCGGATGACTCAGCCCTGCTACTGGTGGCGGCAGACGTCTCATGACAGGGCGGCGAGTCGGCCTTCTGAAGGCTCCTGGGTGGCGGGGCGCGCCGATACGGGTTGCAGTGGTGAGGCGCTGGTCCGCCTGACCTGCTGGCGTGCAGCTGGTGAGGGTTCCTGCTGGCATTTGGCGATATCCGCCAAGCAGCAGGCCATGCACGATGCCGTCTTGCCGGTATCCACACCGAGTCCTTGCGTAAGTGACGCCCCGCGCCTCCCCGCCGCCGAAGCTTCCACCGAGCCGCCGACATCCGCACGAAGTACTGAAGCCTATTGGCCTCCCACCCAGGCGGTGGGCTGATGGAGGCCACCACCTGGTCGATGAGGGCTGGAGGACACCAGGTCTTTACGGGCGCAGTTCTCACCCCAGCCGACGGAGGAACAGGGTATCTGATGGCGACGCCAGGGCGGTTAGTCTACTGCCCGCCGTCGGGGTGGCGGGGATGTCGGTCGAGTCGGCGTCGCCGCCGGTGGCTATGTCAGGGGGTCCCGCTTTCTCGTCATCAGCGCCAAATGTGTCTCGCAGCGAGCGCGGTGCTGGGGAGGGAGCAGTCCATGTGTGATCTGCCGCGTCCCAGTCCAGGTCAGCGAAGCGCCAGGTCGGGTCCACCTTCGGGCTGACTTGGCTGGTCAGGTCCAGGCTGTAGCGCTTCCGCCGACGCCCCCAGTAGTCCACTGAGGCCTGCCCAGCGGGTCTGGCGCGATGCGTACCTGCGCCGCGGATGGCGTCCATGCTGGAGGATGCTCCTGAGGCCGGCGATGGTGGTCTCCAGGTGCCGCCGGATGACGTAGTTTCCGTCCAGTGCCTCGCTACCGACTGCGATGTCCTGCCAGCCGTCAGTGGCAGCCTGTTGGCGCGCTCGGCGATCCGTTAGAGCGAGTCGGCGGCCGCCGTGAGGTTGTATCGGTTGCGTCGCGCGGCAAGGCTGTGGAGGGGCGAAGACGCGGCCAGCTGGGACCCGGTCTGGCGTGGCAGCACCACCTGGAGGCGGTGCTGGCGCCATACTGCGTGAATGAAATTTATAGATGGCTGGGGTGGGCGGTGGTAGGAGCTGCGGGCGTCAGATGGCGGTCGTGATGCCTGCGCCGGAGAGTACCGCGATGGCGGTGCCGTGCCGGCCTGGACAGGGTGCGCGGCTGATGGTAGGACGCTGCTGCGCCCTGGGAACGACGGTGATCGACGATCGCCGCTGTAGTGGCGATGATGGGCCTGCTGAAGGCGGTCTGAAGGAGGATCCATGATGCCCGGACGCTGGGATGGACCTTCCGGGCGTGGGGTCTGCGTGGTCGGGACGGTACTGTGTGGCGAGATGATGTCGCCGACGCGCCGATGAGGCTGGCTGTGCGGGAGTCCTGCCCGTTCATGGCCAGGCGGTGTCACCGTCATCAGCGTTCCCAATCCTGGAATCTCGACGGACTGTCTACCATGGCGCCCATGACGGGCCGCAGTGAAGCCATGGGCAGTACGTACGCGGCGGTCCCTGTCTCCGCGACTCGCCCTCGTCTGATTTGCATCTTCCCGCATCTTCCCATCTTCCGCGCTTTCCGTAGTCCTTTCCGTGTCGGCTTTCGTCCTGTGGTCGGTTCGATTGGGACCTGCGGGGCCTGCCGCGCGTCCGGGGCCTGACCCGAGCAGGCCGAGGGTTCCACGGCACCACGGTAGGCGGCTGCCCGTGATACAGGCTTTCGATGCGCTGCGCGCCTGATGAGCCACTGCTGAACCCGCGAGGAGTCGAGGAGTCTCGGCGTCGCGTCCATCACTGCTGCTGCTACCACCGGAAGCCCTGCCGCTCTCCACTTTACTCAGGCCAGTACCGACTGGGAGGTGCAGCGACGTCCATGTCCCGAATAAAAGTTGGACTTGACCACGGGCGCGCTGTCGACGGCGGCGTCTGGGCCCAGGCGAGAGCGAGCGACGGTCAGTAACCCGTAGAGGCGGTTGCTGGGCACGATGATGCCGTCGTCCACCGTCCCGGTTGACCACTGATATCGCTGGATTTGCAGCCACACACCGACGCGTTTTACGCCCGCTTCTTTCATCATTCTGGTGTTGCCCGGCCCGCGCCGCTTTCGGTGGCTGCGCCGCTGGGTGTACACGAGATCGAGGCATGCTGTCCGCCCCTGTTTCCACGGCCCGTCCCCGGCGGCTGACTGGGCGGCGCGCCCCTGGCTCCCGCTCCGTACCCACTGCCCGTAGTGTCTCCCGGTTCTTCTGTCGTCGTGTCCGTCCTGACGGGCGCAGCCGATGACTACTGACATCATGAGCACCCACCGCGTCCATGATGCGGGGCGGAACCGAGCGTCGTGGGCGCTGACGGTTTCAGACTGCTTTCGTCCTCCTCCGTCATCAAAGTCGCGCCGCCACGCTACCTCTGGTCAGCGCCAGCACACGTGAGGTCATGAGCCAGGCTCTGTGGAGACGCCACCGTCTCCGCCTGGTAGCTGCATTTCCCGCACCGATCACGATGCTGGTGGTCGTCACGCCGACACCGGCCCGCAGCGACTTCATAATCGCAGTGCTGGGTCAGCATGCGCGGAGAAGCACCCTGAGTGGACTGAATTTATCACCACCCCACGCGCTGGCGGACGGTCACCCACATCCTAGCCTCGCCGTCCGACGGCAGGCGCCGTACTTCCGGGAGGATGTCATATCGTTGGCCTGCGTGCGTGAGATCCAGGCTGCGGTGCGATTCTTCAGGACCGCAGTGAGACCGGCATCGAGCAGATGGCCCGCCCGCCTGAGCACGTGGATCATCTAAGGTGCGTGAAGCGAAGGAGAAGCTCTGTCTCCGGATCGGAATAGCGGGCGGGTTTCAATTTACGCCTTCATGATCAGGGGTCGCAGCTGGGCCTGGACAGTTTACCCAAGTGCATTTCGGACCACTATGCACGTAATACCGCCGCCATGAGCGCGGGCCATGGCGGGTCTTATCCATCGGGAGGCCCATTGGAGCCCAGGTCTTGCCCGCTTAGCCTGGGCTCTATACCGCTTTACGCCGGATCGATCCAAGCGCCCAGAAGTTCGCAGAAGGCGCGGGCGGCTGGTTTCTTCCGGGAGTGGCGGGAGGACGCTGAGACCACGTGATTGTGGGACTGGTCTTGAGGAGAATGATTCCCACGCCTGACCTGCCACCCGCGTCTGCGGGCCGGGCGAGGCCTTCCGGCGCATCGAGCAGGGTCCTGTCTAGGAGGACCTGGCTTTTCGGAGATGAAGCCTGGGAAGGCGAGACCCGGGTGATAGCGATGTGAGGAACGTACCTGGCGGTGCATTCGCCTGACGGTTGGCGCTTTCGCGGGGCTGATGAGCTCTGTGTTTTGCACTCCTGTCTCGCTGGAAGGCCTGACGAGCTCCGGGATGCGTTATCTCCTGAGCGCACTGATGCCCGGGCGCCGGTGCGCCGCTGATGCGGTGGTCTTCCTGACCGCCCGGTCAGCAGCCCGCAGCGGTCAAAGGGCGGTTGCGAGCCGCATGAAGTGTGCGACGGCCCACCGCCACCCAGCGAACCGCCTGAATTCATTCGCATCACCCTCCTCCCTGGCACTGCGGCTCGCGGGCGCAGCGGGCCGCACTGCCGTTCCCGTAGTTCGACGCCACCAAACCGTCGCCGCAGTTCGGCGGTGACTCACGCCCTCCCAAACATCAGGAAGGCGTGTTTCTTCCCAAGCACCGGTCTTTCAGCTGGAGGCGATGTCCCGGCGGGCGTGGAGGCCCGGGCGGCGGGGCTCCACGGGGCCGGTATTCCAGTTCCAGCTTGACAAGCGCAGCTGCGCACATCTTTACTGGCCCCTGTGCCCACGTCCGCCTGTAGTGTGTCAAACCTGGGTGATAGCCTGCTGGCAGGGCGTGCCGATGTCAGGACTAAGGCGTCGGCGAAGAAGCGCGCGATCCTGCCCAGGCTTCCGTCCTCAGCGCCTGCGGGCGAGCCGACCTGGTCGCGATGATGCGGTAATTTTCATCCGCCGCACGGCGATTGTGCGTGGAACGCTGGCACGGCGGGGCGGATGTCGAGTCGCCACTCCTGCCTGAGCTGCCGCAGTGCCCGCCGCGCCAGACGGCGAGGGGTTCCCGCCGCATGGACACGCACCTGGGATGTTAGCCAGTGATGTCGCTGCCGTGCTCTGCCTGACGCCCTCGACCAGTGCCGCACGGCCTGACGCAGAGGCGCACGCGCCGCCCGGAGCCTGGTGAGCGCTCTGGTACATCTCGACCTGTGATCGTTCCTGGCCATGAGCAATGACCTTCTGATTTGCCTGGTGCGGACGGTGATGATCTGCAGACAGCGCCGAGAGGACTACCTGACTGCTGGGAAGCGGAAGCCCAAGCCGAGACACGCATTGCCGCCTGAATGCAGCCGCCGTGCAGTGGCGAATGAGGATGTCCCGAACGCTTTCACCCGCGCCCATGCACCAGACGGATCTGGAGAGGTCGGCGCACCAGACCGGCATATCTCTCTGTGGAGCCGGTGCCCGGCATGGAGGCTGAGGAGCTGACCTGCGCCGGCGTGGGCCATGGCTGATCGCCTGACGGCCGCCCTACGACGACTTCCTGCTGACGTTGCGCCCGCCGTGCCAGGCCGCGCCATATCCTGCCGCGGGTGAATCTGTAGCCGTTGTCCACCTTGGCCGCCTGCACCCCTGGCTGCGGAAACTGGCGCTGCCCGCCCGGGCCGCACCCCGCCTCGGAGACTACGGGCGGAGAATGCAACCGTCTGCATCTTAGGTGGAGGCGTCCGTCGACCGCGCTGACAACGCCGTCCTGCATTCCCTGCGGCGGAAGAGCGGCCTGGCTGCCTGGAAGGCGTACCGGCTAGCCTGACCCAGACCATGGACTTTATCTCAAACCTTTTGAACTCTTTGTCCCTGCCTGACTTTCATCGGGCCGTCTGTCTGGCTCGGCGCGGCAGGCGCTTCGTTGGCTCGACAAAGCCGAGTTTCCAGCAGCAGAGGGCTGGTGGGATGATCGCTGGCGATGGGGATCTGGCGCAGCTGGCGATATGGCGATGACCGAGTGCGCTGGGCCTGGGGATCGCGTCGGTCGGATTGATGTGCGCCGGAGGCGTCTAGGGCCAGCTGGCTGGTGCGCGTAAGCTTCCACGCCTGACCTGGATTCTGCAAGCGAGGTGCAGGAGCATGAGGCCGTCGATGCACGGTTGAAACGTGGAGACAGCACAATGCTGGCCTCCCGATGAGGGGGGCGTTGAGGGTCCCCTGCAGCGGGGCCAGCGCCAAGGATGCGGGACGCCGGAGAAGAGGAGCATGAGCGGCAGATTGCCCGCGTAGCCGGCGACGATGACGCCCGAACGCCCGGGCTACGGCGTACCGCGTAACTGACGGTTCAATTTCGTACATGCCGAACCGGGCCACGATCGCGGGCGCGAAACAGCAGCCCTCGATTGATGAGTGGATGTTGATCGCTCCAGGCGAAGGCGCCCAGCAGGATCTGTGTGTACTGTCAGGATGTAGGCCGCGGAAGTAGATGCCCAGCATTGAGAGGGCTGAACATCTTCGCAATGGGCGACGAATACCACGAGAATGATGAGGAAGTATTGACAGGTGGCCAGCATCCCTGGCCGACTCGCGCAGGGCGGGACCTTCCTCAGCGCAGTCTTCGTCACCCTTCGTTCCTCGGTCTCAAGGAGTTCGATGGGGAAGCCTTGCACCGAGAATACTGATGGTAAAGGACGGCCAGACCCACAGCGCGTAAATGATCGCGCAATGATGCGCACCCCGGCGCCGCCGCCGAGCAGCCTGACCCCGACGGCAGACGGTCTCGACAGAGCAGATTGTCCCAAAAAGCGAATACAAGCGGATTGAGTCGGACCCGGTACGCGTTCAGAGGAGTTCCTTCGTGATAAGTACTGCCAGGGATGAGAAGTGGATGTTGTTCGCCGTGCAGAAACAACGCACTGAGCAGGAGGAAGGATGAAGGAACCAGGCGTACCGCGTCTCCCAGCGAGGCGGGATGGCAGATCGCGATGATCATGGCGGCATCCGATGAAGCGCCCATAGGATCCAGGGGCGCGCCTTTGCCCATGCGCGTTTGTGTCTTGGTCCAGCAGTGCGCCAAGATCAAATCGGAGAAGCTGTCAAGTAACCTTGAGAGCACCTGAGGTGCTGATAACCCCGTGGTCTTCAGGCTGACGGAGTCCGCCAGGTAGACTATGACGAAGGCGGATAGAAGCGTACACGATATCTCTGGCTGCTGCCGCCGGCGCCGTAGCCCACCTTTGTTGTACTCACGGAGGGCTTCCTATCATCTATGGGCGCTGCCCCATTGTGCGCGGATTGGAATCGGGATGACTAACGGGGTGAGGCCAGCAGGAGGTGGAGGGTGAGCCTGGCGTCGACCTGGTAGCGTTCCGGAGCGCCGGCCTGCAGCTGCTGAGCTGATGTTCTGCCATCGCGGCGTCCAGGCCACAGCAAATTGCATACCTGCAGGGCCGCAGCTCACGTCGTGGCGGGTGGCCAGGCTCCTGCGTACCTGGGAGGCGTTAAGGAGGGTGATGCGCTGGCGATGGTCAGCCCGGCGCGCGGCTCCGGTCACGTACACCAGGTCAAACGCGTGGGACTGCGTTACTCTGGCGTGTAGTCGACGAGCAGTCGTCGACGTCCGCCCCGAGGCCAGGCCGTGGCAGCATGCGGCGCTTGGTCTGCACACGCCTCCTGCGGTCCGAGTCAGCAGTGATCCGATTCATCTCCTGCAGGAACAGGCGCAGCCTAGCTGAGGCAGGGCGGGGAACCTGGGCCGCGGCGGCGTGACAGCATGAGGTCGAGCGCGTTGTCGCCGGCACCGTCCAGAGGATACCAGAAAGCAGGATCGGCTGACTGCAAGGATGACGGCGGGATCTCGGCTTGATTGACGCACGGCGTCTCTACGGTGCGGGTGGTAGGAGGTGGCGCGGTGGCCCGGCCGGTGGGGCCTAAGCTACCGACCCAGGCGCCGCGGTCGTTGTCGGTGGGCGCGCCAGATGTTGATCCCCGTCGGCCGGGTCGAGCAGGCCGATGCCGTCAATGAGCATCCTGGGGTGTGCGACCGTGCGGATCGAAGTGGTGGATTTGAACTGTCCCCGCTGACGGTGATGCATTTCTGGCTGCCTGGGTCTGCGGGCGCTGACCTGGAGCCCCTCGTGCTGGGTTGAGGAGGCGGCGGAGCCGGTGGCGCGGGTCCACCGTCGGTACCGCCACTCGTCGAAGAGGGTGGGAGGACCGGCCGTGCGAGGGAGCGCGGGTCGCGGGCGAGGCGGTAGGAGACGATGCGGGCTAAGGCCTGACGCCGGCAGATCTGGAGGATGGGCGGCAGCGGAACACCGCTGCTGGGAGTGAAACCGCCCGGAAGAGGTAGGGCCCGAGGCGAGAACACCGTACGTCGGCGGAGGTCAAGGTGAGCCCAGAACCGCGACCGGTGGCCGAGATCAGCTGCGCACCGTGAGCCGCCCACCGAGATCGAGACTGCACCTGGCAAGGCAGCCGACGTCCCATTGGGTCTTTGAGCCCTGTGGGGACCCGGCCGAGCCGAGTAACGGCACGATCGACGCAGGCTGCTGTCGCACTACCTCGCCGGCTGCCGCCGTAGAGGGTGATGTGGGCGGTCCTCGGTGGTCTCGCACGCACGTGGTGGTGGTCGCACCACTCCTACACGAAGCTTCCACAGTCGCGCCGTCGGAGCGATCAGGGTCCCAGTATTCTCCAGGTCGCCCGGGCGCTGCCCGTGGCGGCAGTACTGGACGAGGATGAGCGGCTTGTCCGCCGGCGTCGATAGCCGGGTGATCTCATCTAGACTCGCACAGCATGTACAGGCCAATGTTGAGAAGCCACCGCTGATCCTTCGAGCGGTAGCAGGCGTGACTTGGTGTGTGACGCGGTGGGCCGTATTCGCTTTGATCCACAGTAGGGCCGCTCGAGTCCATCTGTGGGCGTACCGTTGCCCGCGTTGACCAGGAAATGATGGAGGGCGGAGTTCCTTCCGCGTCACGGCGCCGGACGTCCATGTGGTGGGCCTGATCCAGTCGAAGCAGAAGCGATGGGTATTTGGTTCCAGCAGTTTCATGACGTTGGGCTGAGTCGTCCGCCAGGTACTGGGTCCAAAGCGGGTTTCGCTGTCTGGCTTGGAGGATGAAGCAATGGAGCTGATAGAAGTGGGGGCTGCAGGAGAGTGACCGCGTTGATGTTGTGGTTTTCATCAGTCGTAGGCCGTGCCGCGGGTCCAGATTGATCGTGGGCCCAGGACGTCGGAGCGCGCGGTCGCCAGCTTGATCGTGGCGCACCAGCGTTGATGATGAACCGGCCCGTTGAAGTTTCACACTCGCGCAGACCGACGCGGTCGCGGGATGACTCTTGCCCGGGGCAGCTGATTGGGGTGGTAGAGATAGGGGTCCTCCCGCGGTCCACAGGCGAGGGGCGGGCACCACCAGCCCGGCGCGTGGGTGAGGCACCGCCGCCGCCCTTCCGTCGTCAACAGTCCGCCTGCCTCGCTGCCGGGCGCGAGCGGGGCCTGGCGATAGCTGGCTTCGGCGTCGCAGATCGCAGGCGTGTGTACGGGCCGCTGCGGCGACCTGGGTGCACCTTGGCCGCGTGGCGGAGTCCGGGGAGAGGCCGCCGGGCCATGTGAAGTCGAAAGGGCAAGGTACGCCCAGCTACGGAGCAGGCAGACGTCGCGAAGATGCCGAGGTGCGAATGGTTCTGGTCCTCCATGGTGCCACGTACCACTGGAGCACGAGAACGGCTAGGTTGACGCTCAAGGATGACGTCGGTGATGCTGAACCTGCCGTGGCGGGAGATCGGCTGTAGCTTTCCATGGGCCAGTCCAGCGGTTGAGCCACACGAAGAGGTGAGTCCACGCCCTCAAGGTGAGTGCGATGGTCGTGCGTCAGTCGAAGTGGATGAATCGGCTGACAAGCGCTCGCTGGCTGTCACGGATGTAAGACTGAGGGGATCGCAGCGATGTCCGTACTGGGTGGTAGCCGTAGTCTGAAAGGCCATCACGCCGGCTCACCGATCGAAGCCGCGAGCCCCTGTCCGCGCTGTAGCCTGGTTCCCAGAACTTCCGCCGCGACGTCGGCCACAGCTCGTGGTAGCGAACGCTGCCAGCGCCTGTGTGGCTGAGGCGGTCGAGCGGTACGGCACCAGGCCTGGCGCTGTCGCGTGAGGGCTGTGCTGAGGCCGGCATGCGGTGGTGGCGTGGCGGGAGAGTGTTCCCGGAGGACGCTGAGGCCCTGCAGTGCCTGGGGATGATCGCGGGAGCTCCTGAGGGCCGGCGGAGGCGTCGCAGGCCTGGAAGCGCGTAAATACTGACGCCTGCCTGCGCTCGACGACGGCGCCGACCCGCAGGCAGGTGAGACTGGCTGCGATGGCCAACGCAATATACGTACGGAGGAGGGCCAGTCGCCCGGCAATTTTGGTAGCCTGCCGTGCAGGGGTGACTGCGTTTCAATGAGTTTGAAATGGAAATTCATTGATAATCGCTAACATAGAGGACTCTGGCCAGGAGGCTGTTGCAGTTCGCGCCATGGGTGGACCTGTCGATCGAAGCGATGGGCCGTTCCTGCGCGCCGTCGGCCCTGACGTCGCCTGTCTCAGCTGGCGGTTCCACGCAGACGGCTTCCTGAATACCGGCGGTGCCCGGAACGCGGCCGGACACCCGTGAGGAAAGTGCCAGCATCGCTGCGGAGTTAGTCTCGATACTACCCAACCGCGCCGCCGCCCAGGCGCTGCGCCAGCCCTTCCGACGACTCGGAGTAGCACCAGCATCGAGCGTATCGCGAGGCGCTGACCACCGAGGGCGCCCCGGTGGCGGCTCTGGAGGCTGCGGCACCGGTCATCACGGTGCAGGTGGTCCGGCCTCCTGAGGATGCGCACCGCCGCGCTGTATCTGGCTGACCAGGCCGTCGACGCCTGGCCGTGGTCCAGGCGGGAGAGTGCCGGCCGTGAGCACCTGGCATGCCCTGGCGGCCCGCTGGCCGCTGCCTGAATTCCGCCTGTACACACCCCTCCGCCTGGTTGACCAGGTGCGGAGGTGCGCCGCCGTCGATCATCCCTTGGCCTGCCATCGTACGGTCTACCGCGGGCGGGGCTGGAGGATCTCTATCCGCCTTGTCCGTCTGGCCTGGCGGGCGGCCTTCCCAATTTGAGGGGAGGCGATTCGATGGCGCCTGAGCGGCGCAGGGATCGACCGCCGCCAGTGGCATGCGGGCTGGGAGCAGCCTGGTCGCTGACCCCGAGGTGACGGGCCAGTTTCGCGCCACCGACGTAGTGGCGATCGGCCCATCCGCGCCATGCACGAGCACGGCTCGGCGCGCGCTTTTTCGCAGACAGTCTCGGGTGGTCGGCTCTGACAGCGGGCCGTCCCTGTAGAGCAGCCTCGCCCTGGACTACCGCAAGTGCTGTGGGACTCCACGAGCGTGACTGGAGATGGTCGGCTTCGTCCTCGAGCAGGTGGACTTGCCGGGTGGAGCCTGCAGATCCTTACATCCTACCGAGCTCGTGGTCCATGGAGCACGGTATCCATGAGAGTCGTACATAGATGCAGGTATGAGGAATCCAATCGTAAAGTGATGGTCATGGGCTGATCGGACCTGACTGCGTGATATCGCGGCATGCCGACCGCAGGAGTCACTCGCGAATGAGTACAGCAGGCCGAGCAGATGAGCACAAGGGTTTAATGCCGCGCCTGATCAGTCCGAGGTCGGCACCCAAGGTTTTGCCGTTTACGGCGTCGGAAGCCGGAGCGCCATACCGAGGCGAGGGATGTTCATCTGGTCCACGCGGCGCGCACCACGCCAATAACCGCCATCCTTCACCTCGAAGCGCATCATCGGCGCCATCCCCTTCGAGAGAAATCCGCGATTGGACTGTCCAGGGGCGCCCCACGCGGAGTACCCGGAGATCAGAGGTCGTCCCTTCCCTGTCGACAAGGGCCTGGCTGCGGAGGAGTGACCGCCGTCAGAATCATGAACCTGATCCGGGCCCGGATGAGCTGCTGGAGCGCCGCTCGATGTGGACCCTCGGCACCAAGATGCGCCCGGTCATCATCCTGGCGGCGGATCCGAGGGTCGCGATTGCCCAGCGTCTGAGATCGCTGAGTGGATCAGCGCCACTGGCCTGGTCCTGACTATCGAACCCGAGGTCGATATTCACGCCGCTGACAAGGCTGGAGGGCGGAGGAGAGCGTCATCGCGGCGCTCATGGCATCCCTGACGCCCCGCCTGAGGGCGCCGGACGCCATGCCTGGCCAGTGTGAGCATCCTGACCGTTGACGGCGGCCGCTACCTGAGCCTTAAGGAAGAAGCACCTGCGCCGCGTGCATCGTGTGCTGTTGGGTGGTTACATGGCGCGAGCTAACGTAATGCCTGGCCTGCAATCCGGCCTTATTGTGTTTTCTGCGGCCTCTGCTCTTCCGAGGGGCTGAGCTGATTCCCAGAGCCAGAGGAGTTTGACTCTGCGCGTTTGCGGCGAACACCAGCTGAGAGCGTATATGAGTAAGGAGGTTGCCTGAGCAGGCGGGCGCGGTTGAGTCTCCATAAGTGCTGCTGCGGTATTGAGCCGATACCGGGTTGTCTCTTCCTGCATCGCGGGCCCTGCCATCGAGGGGCCTCCTCCGGTCCTTTAAATGCCTGAGGAGGCGGAGGCCTCTCGTTGAGCGAGGTTGGGGTCTCCTGCAACCTGATGACTTTGTGGTACGAGCTGGTCCTCGTCCCCAACTTTACGGTCCAGTAACCGTCCGGCGGCAGTTACCAGGAAAGTGAGGGTCTGAATATAGGCTTCCCATTAACCCGCGGTGAACACCCTACGAGCCCCTGGCACTTTAGTCAATGCAAAAATAGCCGCGCAGGCGTCGAATGAGAAGAGGGCCGGTGATGGTCAGCGCGGCGGCGCGGGCTTGAGGCCTGCCAGGTGCTGCGCTCGAGATGGACGCACCCCAGTCCGGTGCAGGTGGTACGGGTTCAGGACCCCATTTCCAGGAACCGCCAGGGTCAATGTTGCGGAGCTGGTCTTGACTCGAGATGCTGAATCCCACGCCTGAGCCCATCACGAGGCGCACCCGCCTCCAACGTCCATAGCTGCGCCAGTCCCGGGCGTTGACGCGCCACGGGCTGGCGTCCCGGGACGTGCCCTAGTTCGCGATCGCAGGCGCAGGCGCACGCTACGCCGCACCTGGCGTCCGCTTCGCCGCGCTCCGTACGCGCGCCACCGAGAACGTGCAGCTACCGATGAGAGGCACGGATCGGTTCGGTCATCCACCACTTCGCCGTAGTTTCGGTCGATGCTGAATCCTGGCCAACACGGAGAAGTAGGGTCCGGTCAGGACGGCTTATTCCGGTGGCACACGCCATCGCGGTCGTGAACCGGAGGCCTTGAATGGTACCTGCCGTGCACGGTGAAGGTCTGCCTGATGCTGAAACCGGGCCCGATGAACGACGGCGTCCAATGGGGTGAAGATACCGGGCGCGCCCGAGGCGCTGGCCACGCGGTGCCGAAGCTTCCGCGGTGCACTACGCGCGTCCAGCAGGAACCGCCGGGCACTGATGCCAGCCGTCGGCTCCAGCCAGTACCTCTGGCCTGTCGCATAACCACCTGTGCTACAGCCCCTGGGACAGCCTCACCCAGTCGTTGAGCGCGTTGTGCCTATCTGCGCTCACTAGGCCAGCCGCACATGTCGAGCAGATGCATGCGGGTGCTGTTTACAGTGCTGTCGCTGCAGCTCGGAAGCCAGTCGATGATGCATTCCCTGCAGTGCCATCCCCAGGCGCCTCGGTCGGACATGGCGGAGGTCTGGCAGCCACGGGTCCGCGGGACCAGCAACGACCACTACCGCTCCGGCGAGCGCTGGCGGCCGAAGCCAGCGTTCCCCAGGACTGGCCTGGTGACTGCCACCTGGCTGACGAAGCATCCCATCGAGCCACTATCCTCGAGCTGGTTATGATTGCGTCCGCGCGGCTGCGAGGGACGCTGAACGGCGTACCCGGTCAGACGTGCAGGACTCACAGCGCGCACTTACGGCGCCGCCCAACCTCGCCTGCCTGTACCTGCGGAGTCCACCCGCCAGTCATCCCATAGTTTTAAGCTGGCGCTCGCCAGCGCGGTGCGCTGGAGTGGTTCGAGAATACCGTCGTGCCTACCGCCTGAAAGCAGCCGTGCGACGCTGATCCACCGCCGGACATCGGTGTACCACGTTAGCGGGGTTCAAGTTACCGATGGACGCATCTCCTGATGGACCTGTGATGGCTCTCGTCCAGGTATACCCCAGCGGTCTTAGGCCGCCATCGGCCCGTGACGCTGTCGGGTGACCTCCTGCCCAGATCCTGGCTGGACCGTCGATAGACCTCCGGCTGCAGACGTCGATAGGCAGCGGATGCCCTCGACGTCAGCGCTACCAGCCGGTCGCCGCAAGCCTTCGTACCGTGAGACCTGGTCCGGGATTGCCGATCCTGTTAGCCAAGGGCCCAGGACGCCTGGTCCAGGGTCCACGGTCCCACCCCGGTCCAGGGCGGCGTCCGGATCCGAAGGCGAGCCCGCTACGTCCTGACATTCCGCCGAGCGCCCTGATTGCCGACGACTGCCGCGCCAGCCGGCACAACGACTGGCCCGGCGGTCCTGCTGACCGTCCGGTGGATGGAGTTCTCAGCAGGTCGGAAGACATGGTGTGATCGGCGGTCCGAGCCTGCACAGAGGTCTTCCGCCCGCCTCCTGGCGCTCTGGCGATGATCGCTCGAGATGCTGCGTGTCGAGTGATGAGGGATGTAGACATTGAGACCGGCGGGCGCGACTCTGCCAGCACTCACGTGCTCCGTCACTGTTGTGGGCGGCTGCCTCGATGCTGTCTCTCATTCCGTCGATGAGATTACAGAGTGATGCCTAACTGCATTCGAGTGCTGCTGCATTGCCGGTCTGTCGCCATTACGGCGTGATTGCGAAGGTGCGGATGCGTACGGCGTGACGACGCGCGGAGCGTCTCTTGATCGCGTACCGCGTACGCGTCTGCCCACCGCCGTAAGGAGGCGCGTCGCGCAGGCTGACGCCCTGCGGGAGGAGGGTGAATTGGCATGTTGATGCAATCCCAGCGCTCGGCGTTCTCACATAATATGTAAATCGTCCCGTGACGTAGGTTACATGAGGTCGCCTGATGGTGGGCCAGTTTCTGTGCCAATGGGACTGAGGTCTCTCTCGACGGGACTGTCGAACGAATTATCGGCGTGCGTTACGCGCGATGCTGCGCGCGCGGCCTGCCAGTTTGATTTGCGCGCAGTGTGACGGGCGGCGAGGCGCGACCCGTCGGGCAGTTGGAGACCGCTTCCAGTGGCTACTCCTGGCCTGGAGTCTGACGCCGTCACGTGTGAGCTTATCCCTGACCAGCCTCTGAGTAACGGGGTTTGCTGGCCATCATCCTGGTGAGGGATGAGGTGATCGCATCGCCGCCATGCAGGGCCGGAGCGTGCCGCCCATGCCTCGCGTCGATCTTTGCCGTCGTCGCCGATGATGCGGATCCACTGACGGGTAACGCAGGATTACGCCCAGCCGCCGGCGCGGCTACCGTCCGTCACCTGCCGCCTGCGGCAAGGCGTCCGCCCCGAGACCGTGGGCGCCAGCGTGGTGGGATGCGACTACGTGGACGGACCCGCCTGTCTGCGCTGTTCACTGACGCTGACCGAAGTGACCGCGCCGCCGCCCGCTCTGAGCTCGCCCCTCGATCGTCGACGGTTTCCGCCGACATGCATACCGCGCCGCCGCACAGGTCGGGGCTGGCGGCTGCGGCCGGGTCGTCAGGGCTACTGCCTGGCTATCGCCTCGACCACTGGATGGGCTCCTGCATACTGTCCGACAGCGTGCCTGACTCCGACGCTCTACGAGGCGTTACTGGCTGAGGGGTGTAAGCGTCGAGGTGGGCCTGAGCATCGATGTGCTCGTGGCCGGGATGACGGTCACCGAGTCCCTGAGCATCACCCATCGCGTGACCGGCAATGACCCGCCGGCAGGCTGGCACCGCGCCCGCAGTAAGGCTGACGTCCTGCGGCGACTCCGGGCGTCAGGCCGCCACCATGCGCCGTCCGGGCTTGACGAGCTGCGCAACAGTCTTCCACCACGCCTGGCTGGCCTGGACTGGCCCGTTGATCTGGCTGTTTGATCGGCGTCTGCCCGCCCGCGACTAGTCGGGCGTGCCCGGGGCCCGGTCCTCCCGTCCACCGGCCTGCCCGCGGGTCGCGGCGCGGGAGCCAGTGAGTCCGGCGGGCGAGGACCCTGATGAGAGCCAAGAGCGTACGCTGGAGAAGCAGGAGGCTGGCGAGCTCCGGAGCCGTTGATGGCCACCGACGACGGCCAGTACTGCCGCGCCTGCCCGAGCGGGTCCCAGCCACTGCGGAAGCGCTCTGTGAACCGTCAGCCATGTGTACGGCCTCGCCCCGACGGGCTGGCGCACCGCACGCACTCGCCCACCACGATGCTGGAGCGCCGCGATCCCTGATCCGACGGCGCGAGCGCCAGCCACCGCCATGCGGGCTCGACTCCGAAGGGGCGCGACGAGGCGGCCGCCCTGCGCGCGATCGTGTACCGGCGGTCCCAGTCGAGCACCCGCCCGACGAATCCGCCCATATGCGTGCCCGACCCGCCGAAGAGGAAATCGGCCGCCCCGATCGCGCCCACGATGCCCACCGCGGCCACCGCGATGACGACCCACCACGTCCACCCTGGCAAGTGCGCTCCGGCCAGACCGCCGCGTGACTTCGCCAGCGCCAGGACGGTAGGAGCGCCCGCCGACGTCGGCCTCCTAACGCCGGCGCGCCGTCCACCACCAGCGTGCCAGGATCGCCGGGAAACCCCACGCCGAACCCCACGAGCACCCGCCGCCCTGAACCCGCGTCGTGCCGCCGACGGGCTGACCCACGCCGCGATCGCGACTCAGATGCGCTGCGGCGCCAGCGCGCGCTAGGCGGTGCTGTACACCTGCAGAAGCGCCCGGCGACGACGGCGCTCATCCCCAGCGCCCCGTTGCAGCGAGGCGAGCGCCTGCGGCCCTCGTCCGACGAGAATGACCGTGGCCGGTGACCGGGTGGGGCGCATGGCGCGAGACTCTGTGAGCATGCGTGCGTCGAAGGAGGGAGGAAGAGGGAGATGGCAGCGGGAGGATGGTCCGGCGCGCGGGCCGGTGCATCGCTGGCGCGCGCGGTCGGCGCTGACGCCCCTCCCGCCGCCGCATCAGTCGTCTCGGCGCCTGCGGCCGCTGCGCGCCCTGCCCAGGCAGCGGCCAGGCCGGCCGGAAATCACGAGGCGCCCAGCCGAGCGCGAGGCCGATGACCGCCATCGGTGCGCTGTCGGCCCGCTCAGGTGGCACGCTGGCTGGCTGCATCCCGGCGGGAGCGCTGTCGCGGGAGTGGGCTGCCTTCGCGATGACGAGCGTGACGGGCCCCTCGAACGGATTGAACTGACCGGCGGCGCGCGCTTCGGCCTTGGTCTGCCGTCGCCGGACCTGCCGCGCCTGTTGGTCGTGCAGCGCAGCGCCCGCCCGTTCCGACGAGCAGCGTCTGAAAGGCGCTGATGAGCACCAGCTGTCGGAACGACCGCGCGCTGGACTGCACGGGCGTGACGAGCACTGTTGTCAGCGTCCCGTGCTCAAAGTGCGACCTCTGCGAGTGACGTACCGGCTCCGGCCCACGTCAGCGCCCCCGGTCGCTCCTCGCGGGCGCCGGTGTCGGCGACGTCGGGCATGATGAGCGGTGTCCTGAACGGCTCCGGCTTCGGTCCCGGTGAGGCCCGAAAGAGCGTCGGGGCGAGGTCGGCCGACTGGACCAGGCCCGGCTGGTGCGTGGAGGCGCTGACGATGAACCTGTTGTCCGCCTCCCGCGCTGAGGTCGTTTCCGCAGGCAGGACGGCACATCTGGGGCCGATCGCTCGCGTCGGCGACTCGAGGCGATCACCACGCGCGCATAGCAGGGGCGGACGCGAGGGTCTCCTCCCAGGGCAGCGGCCAGGAGGAGGATCTGGTCGCCGCCGGAGCGGAGTGGGCTGCCGGTCGCGCGGCCGTGCCGGCCGTGTCGGATGCCCTCCGTCAGCTCGCGTCCGCGGTGTCAGGACGAGGAGCGAGGTCGGCCGCTGGTGCGCCAGAGTACGGAGCTCGATGCGCTCTCGGCGGCGGGCCCCTCGTCCGTCAGGAGCCAGGATCCCGGCCAGGCGCTGACGGCCGCCACCGTCGCGCGAAAGTGCGCCCAGGACCCCGCGCGCGCGCGCCTGCGCGCCCCGGCCGCGGACGTCACGGTCTGGTCCGGTCCGCCGGGCGGCGCACGCGCCAGTCCGGGTGCCTCGGCGGCGCGTGCGTGAGCCGGCTCCGAGCGTGAGCCAGCCGTCGGCGCACGCGTGTCGATGGCTGCGGGCCGCTGAGGGCTGACCGGTTCGGCACCGCCCGCGTAGGCGAGCAGGGCCTCGGCCGCTCCGGCGGTGGCGGAGTCGTCGACCTCGGCCGCACCGCCTGCGCCGTCCGTGCGGTCGGCGTCATCGGGGGCGCCGGAGCCCGCGGCGGCCAGGACGTCAGCCCACGTCAGGGCCGGTGGTGCCCAGAACGACGAGGGGGCGCGCGCTCGCCCTCTCCGCCGCGGTGGACTGGCGACCGAGGCGGCGGCGCTCGTGGAGGCCGCATCGGGTCCCGCTCCGGCATCCCGAGTCCCGGCCGCGTGCGCCGCAACGGCGAGCGCCGTGCCCACCATGGTGGCCACCAGCCCGACGACCAGCGCCAGGACGAGGATGTGACGACCGTCGCACGAAACGCGCTAGCTGATCTCCGTGGGACTGAGCTTCAGCGTGGTACGTGAGCCTGTGGCCCCGCCTCCGACCGGTGCGCGCGTGCGTATGACGGGCGACGGACGCTGTCCCTGGCACCAGGAGGCGGAAGAGGCGTGCGATGATGAGCATGTGGAGCTGGTGCAGGCCCACGCGCTGCGCCACCCGGCCGCCAGGGGAGACTTTCGTCGTAGCCGGATAGATCCGATCCAGGTGCCGCTGGCCGAACACGCTCAGGGCGGCCAGGTCCGTCTCTGCGCAGCCCCCGCGAGCGCGGGTCGGATGAGATGTCGACTGACGTCGCCCCGCCGCGACCGCCCGATGTCGGTCTCGGCCCGTCCTCAACTGTGGCGGGCGGCGGGCGGACGGACCCCGCCTGCCTGCGGCGGCGCCCAGTCGACGGTCCCCCGGGCACCCACATGACATTGCCGGTCCACAGGTCGCCGTGGGTGGGCGACGGCGACCTTCCCCGCGCTCGCGGGCCGCACGGCCCACGAGCGCGGCTGGTCGGCGTCGAAATCGCCGTCGCAGACGCTCGCAGACCCGCTCGATGACGGCGGCCCGCGCCGCGTCAACGAGCCCCGTCGAGGCACGCGCAGATAGGGGCTAGACGGTCGTCGGCGAAGAACTCGCCCCACTGGCGGGCGCGCCGCGTCGGCGGGCTCGCCTGCACGGGCGGATCGCGCACCTGGGAGGCCTCCCATCCGGTGCTCCTGTTCTAACTGGGCGGCGCTGCCCTGAAGGCCGCGCGCGGCCGCGTGGTGCGCTCAGCTTGGCCAGCGCAAGTGTCTGAACGCCTCCGCCGCGGAGGCATTCACCGAGCCGGCGGCCAGTCGGGGCTCGTCGATCCAGCCCCGGCCCTGTCGTCACCGGCACCACGGGCGCCGCTGCCGGCGGGTTCGGCCCAGCCAGGAGCAGGGCTGAGCGCTCTCCAGAGCGGTGGAGCGGGGACGCCGTCGTGCTTGCGGGATGGTGGGCGGCGCTGCTCATCTCTAGCCTATTGCCTGGCACTTCCGGCGGACCGTCGGGTCCACCGGAGGCACAGGCTGCATCCGCATGAACCCTGCCTCCCACCTGGTCCTTCCTCTGGGCCTCCGGCACCTTCTGCGAGATGGCGCTGCGGCAGGTCGCCCCGACGACGTCGCCTCGACCCCGTCAGCGATGTCGCCCACTGCCCTGACCGCGGTGCGAGCGCGCGCCGAGGCCGCTGTCGTCCCCATCGAGAATCCTGGTCGAGGAGGCGTCAACGCCACTCGACAACCCGTCGCCTCCGCCCGCTCGTCATCGCCGCGGAGATGGCCGTCCCATCACCTTCGTCCTGGCTGGCAGGTCCGGCACCGCCTCGGCGACGTCCGCGCCATCTCCACTCACCCGCACGCCTGGGCGCAGTGCCGCGGCTGGGTCCATCATCGCTCGCCCGGGGTCTCCCACGCCGCCGGCACCTCCACCTTCGCTCCTGCCCGCGCCCCGCCTGGGCCGATACGCCGCAGCGTTGAGTATCAGGCCGTCCGGTAAACCCGCTGGCCGCTGCTCGGCAGTACGACCTGGATGTTCTGCCGGGCGTGGCCGACAACCCGGACGCCGTCACCCGCTTGTCAAGGTTGCGCGGCCCAGGCGCGCGGCGAGCCCACCGAGCGGACAAGACCACCCTGCTCGTCCAGCTGCCGCACAACCGCTCGGGCGCTCTGCTGATATGCCTCGAGCAGTTCAGCGCCCGCGGCGTCAACCTCACCCGCATCGAGTCGCGTCCGGTGGGGACTTCTGGGTCGCCACCGGCTTCCATCGACATCGAGGGCATGGCGCGATGAGCGCGCAGGCCGCCCCTCATCGGCTTTGCACCGCACCTGTCCTGGGCTGGTCCGGTTCTCGGCTCCCTACCTGCGGCTGGACGCCCGGCCTGTCGTGGTCCTGGCCGGCATGAGCGACAAGGACTTTCCATGGTGGCGCGTCGTGGGTGGCCGACGTCCTGACGGGCGGACGCTCTGAGGTCTCCAGGGCTTCGGCCCGACGGGGTCAACCGGGACGCCGCACGAGGAGCGCGCCCGCGTCGAGGCGCGCCCGCAGGATCCGGGTGGGTGCGAGCAGTTCGCCGTCGATCTGGACCGGTGCCGGTTCGGCCAGCTGACGATCGCTTCGCGCTGCGACGCAGCGTGACTCGGCCCCAGTGCGTGAGCGGGTTCGGCAGGACGCCGCGAAGGGCGGCAGAACCTGACGCGCCAGGGAGCTCCAGCCGACCACCCCGCCGACCGTGTCGATCGCCGCGACGTCCAGCACGCCGTCGTCCATGCGAGCCTCGCGCAGCAGGGTGATGCCGGCGGGCAGCCGCCGCCGTTGGCCAGCAGCACGGTGCGCGCGCGCAGGCGCTCGATTCGTTGGGCGCCGTTCGTCTCACGCACTCGTACGACCAGGTCCATGTGCGGGGAATCGAGGTTGGCCACCGCGGCCACCGCATAGGCTCCCCACCGGATGCGGGCCTTGAGGTCGGGGCGCGTGGAGGCGACCAGGCCGGCGTCGAAGCCGATCCCGGCCACCACCATGGACACGTGCTCGACGTTCGGGAGGGCCGGCCTGATCGTCGGGCGGCGGGCAGGGGGCGTCGGTCGGCCTCGATGCGCACCCGCACCAGGTCCGTGGGGCCGAGCGGTTTTGCACGCGGCGGCCCTGCAGCGCGGCGTCGAGCCGGGCTGACGGCAGGCCCAGGTTGCGGGCGGCGAGGTTGGCTGCGCCCAGGGCAGAACCGCCATGTCGACGCCTCGTGCCCGCCATCCCGGCGGCGACGGTGCGCACCGTCCTGCTGCCGCCGGCGGCGACGACCAGGCGCGCCCCGGAGGCGACGGCGAGGCGCGCTCTGCATGGTGCCCGGCTCGGCGGGTGGTCTCCAGCCAGAGCGGGCTCGCAGCCGGCGCGCGCAGGACGTCGGTGGCACGGCGGCGGCTGGCGTCGGTCGCCGAGGGCTTCTGACGGATTGACGACGATGCAGGCCAGGGAGCGGCGGTGGGGGTGCTGGCGCGCTGAGATCGACATTCTGGGCCGAAGTTGACGGTGGCGCTGTCGACCTCGCACGGGAACGTCGATCCTGCGCCGGCCTCCTTTCAACCATGGCGTCATGCCCTCGCCTTGAGACTCACCAGCGGCTCGCCGGCTCAGGGTATCGTCCGGCTGAGGCGAGTCACCAGAGGTGACGGTGCTGAGATCGGCTTCGGTTGGGCTGACCCGCCGACGGCGGCGTCGGTCTCAACCCGAAATGTCACCTCGCGGCTGGACGGGCAGCATCGGCAGGCCGGCCTCGACGGCCAGACGGGTGAGGGAGTCGGCGAGCCGGACGAAGTCGGCCCCGCGCGAGGAGGGAGGTGCGGCGGACGACGCCGATCCGACGCACCGGACCGGGTCCGGCGAAGCGTGCGACCGCGTAGTCCACGCCGTCGAGCATGCGCAGCGCGCCCTCCGGTATGACGGTGATGCCCACGCCATGGGACACCATGCGCACCACCGTCGACAGCGTCGTCGCCACAGCCGCCGGTGGGCGGGTGCTGCAGCGCTGGCACAGGGCCAGGGTCTGGTCGCGCAGGCAGTTGCCCTCGTCCAGCAGCAGCAGCTGCTGATCCTCCAGCTCGTCGGTCTCGACGTCCGTGCGGCCGGCCCACGGGTGGTTCTCGGGCACCAGGACCACGAGCGGCTCGTCGCACATCGGTACGCCACGGCCCGGCGGAGGTCGACGTCGACGGCGATGACGGCGGCGTCGAGCCGGCCCTGGCCCAGCATGTCCAGGATGTCGCCGGTGACCATCTCGCGTAGTTCGGGCTGGAGCCGGGGCAGCTCTCGGGGCAGGCCGTCGAGGATGATCGGGCCAGTAGGGGGCGAGTGGGGATCAGCCCCAGGCGCATCGTCCCCGTCAGAGCGACGCCCTGACTGGCGACGGCGTCGCTGAAGGCCTCGGCGGCCAGTACGGCCTCGCGGGCGTAGGGCAGCAGTGTCTCGGCCCAGCGGAGTCACAAGGACCGGCGGCGGGTGCGCTCGACGAGTCTCGCCGACGCGCTTCTCCAGGGCGGTGATCGCCTGGGACAGACTCCGGCTGGCTCACGCCGAGGATGACGGCGGCCTCGCCGAAGTGCGCGGTAGTCGCACAGCGCGACGAAGGCCCGCAGCTGGGAGAAGGAGGGCAGGGAGGAGGTGGTGGGCATGAGCGTGTCCTGGCAGTGGCGGTGGTCGGGCCTGCGGTCGGAGCCCTGACTCAGCGAGCAACATTACGTCATACCCAATGAATCCGAGTAGTTTCACAAGTGGTTTGTGCGAGGCGGATGCCGTTCGGCGTCACATGGGACCACCGCTCGCCCGATGCGGCGCCCTGACTACACTCGTCCCATGATCGATCTGCGCGCGCTTCGCGAGAATCCTGAGCCCCACCGCGCCAGTCAGCGAGCCCGCGGCGCTGACGTCGCCCTCGTCGACCGGATCATCGAGGCTGACGAGGCCCGCCGCACCAGCCTGCAGGACTTCGAGTCGCTGCGCGCCGAGCAGAAGACCGTCTCCCGATCCGTCGGCAAGGCGAGTCCCGGAGAGCGCCCGGCCGTTCTCGCCCGGGCCAGGGAGCTCGCCGCTCGCGTCAAGGAGGCCGAGTCCGCCGCGGACGGGGGCCGCCGCCGCCCTCGACGAGGCTCGCCCGCCAGTCTCGCCAACCCTCATCGAGGGCGCACCGGCCGGCGGTGAGGAGGACACGTCGTCCTGCGCCACGAGGGCCCTTCCCCGCGACTTCGCCGCCGAGGGTCTCACGCCGGCCGACCACCCTGGCGCTCGGCGAGACTCTGACATCATCGACACGCGTCGGGGCGCCAAGGTCTGCGGCGCCCGCTTCTACTACCTCAAGGGCTGGGGCATGCGGCTGGAGCTCGCCCTCATGACCGCGGCGCTGGACAAGGCCGTCTCCCCACGGCTTCGTCCCTCATGACCACTCCCACTCGTGACCCCGCAGATCATGGGAGGTACCGGCCTCGGGAGCCCACGCCGACGAGATCTACTACCTGCCCGCCGACGACCTCTACCTCACCGGCACCAGCGAGGTCGCTCTGGCCGGGCACCGCGCCGACGAGATCCTCGACCTGACCGACGGCCCCTGAGCGCCGCATGGGCTGGTCCACCTGCTACTGGCGCGAAGCTGGCGCCGCCGGCAAGGACACCCGCGGAATCATCCGCGTCCATCAGTTCAACAAGGCGGAGATGTTCTCACGTCCACCCCTGAGGACGCTGTCGCCGAGCACCAGCGCCTGCTCGCCCTGGAGGAGGAGATGCTGGCCCTGGTCGGCCTGCCCTACCGGGTCATCGACACCGCCGCCGGGGATCTGGGCTCCTCGGCCGCCCGCAAGTTCGACTGCGAGGCCTGGCTGCCCACGCAGAACCGCTGGATGGAGGTCACCTCCACCTCCAACTGCACCACCCTACCAGGGCTCGTCGTTTGGCACATCCGCGAGCGCCGCGACGGGGCGCACGAGTCCCGTCGCCACCCTCAACGGCACACTGGCCACCACCCGGTGGATGGTGGCGATCCTGGAGAACCAGCAGCAGGGCGACGGCGCCGTTGTCGTCCCCGAGGGCCTGCGCCCCTACCTGGGCGGCCTCGAGGTCATCGAGCCCGTCGCCTGAGGCGACCCACCGTGAACGAATACGATCCCGGCGCCGCGCGCAGGAGCAGGGCCCCGGCGGATCCCTCCACCGGCATCGTTCCGAGCGGGCAGCCGCTCGTCGGCCCCGCTGCGGCCGGGAGGCCGACGTCGCCCGGGGCTCGGCCGGCGAGCGCGTCCGTGACCGCACCTCGGGCCGCCCGTTGTCCCACGACGACTACCGCGCGGCGGTCCGCTCGCGCATGGCGGATCTGGACCGTCTCTCCCCTGCCCTGCCGGGGCGGGGCGGCCGGTCAGCGTCGCGTCCGGCTCCTGACGGCGCGCCCGACCCGGCGGCCGAGCTGGTTCCCGACGAGCGGCTCATCGTCGCCCTCGACGTCGACGGCACCATCCTGGACGTCAATGGTCGTGTCTCGAGCGGATGATGGCCGCGCTGACCTGGATGAGTCTACGGCGCCCGGATCGTCATCTCTGACGGGTCGCGGCATCGAGGCGGCTCTGCCTCGTGGCCCGCCATGTGGGTCTGACCGACGGGTGGATGATCTGCGCCAACGGAGCGATCACCCCTGCGCATGGATCCCGCCGCGCCTCGCGGCTACGAGGTGGCGGACTCCGTCACCTTCGACCCGAGCGACGTCATCGCCGCGCTGTCGAGCGCGGTACCCGACGGCACTATCGCCGTGGAGGCCCTGGACGGCGGTTTCAGGGTCTCGCGTCCCTTCCCCTGACGGCGAGCTCATCGAGGATCAGCGGCGTGCCCCCTGCAGGAGATGGGCCTGAGCCCTGTGACTCGTGTGGTGCTGAGGCGCACCGGGCATGGCCTGGAGGAGTTCTCCGCGCTCGTGGCCGGTTGCGGCCTCTATTCGGTGGGAGTACGCGATCGGGTGGACGGCCTGGCTCGACGTCGCCCCCGAGGGGGTCACTAGGCCTCCGCCCTGCGGGCGCTCGCCGCGCGCCTGGGCACCGGTGCGAGCGGGTCGTCGCGGTGGGGACGGGAGCCAACGACATCGAGATGATCCGGTGGGCTGGCGTCGGAGCTGTCATGGGATCAGCCCCCGGGCGGTCAGGGACCGCGGGACCCTCGTTACCGGGCCGGTGTGGCACGACGGTCTGCGCCGCCCTGCTCGACGCCGTCGTCGAGCGGACAAGAAGAAGGAGCAGAGCTGATGGCGCGTTCACTGCGCATCTCCCCTTCCGCGCGCTCGCGCTCACGGTCGTTCTGTCGCTGACCGCGCGCGGGCGCGGCTGCCCGCGCCGACGCCCATGACCAGGCCGGCGGCTTCTGACTCCCTGCGAGTCCTTCTCCCAGCACACGCCGAGGGACGAGGCGGGAGCACTGCAGAATCGCTACCGCCCTGACCGGTACCGAGGGGAGGTGTTTGAGCAGTCCCCGTCGCTCGAGACGCGCACGGGCATCGACGTCGTGCATGAGGGCACCGACTCCCTCGAGGAGAACCTGCGCGCCCGGGCGGCGGGGAGACTGATCGGACGCCGACCTCGCCGTCGTCCCGCAGCCCGGCCTCGTGGCCGACCTCGCTGACCAGGGCGCGCTGAGTCCGCTGCCGGACGCCGTGGGTGCCAATGTCGAGCTGGGCTGGGACCATGCGTGGTCGGCGGCGGCACCGTCAACGGCACCTTCTACGCGGCCCCGCGCATGGCGTCGGTCAAGTCCTTCGTGTGGTACTCTGCGGCTTTCGACAGAGCGCACTACGCGTTGCCGACCACGTGGACGAGCTGGTCGCGCTGACCGAGGAGGTCGTGCGGATCACCCCGATGGTTCCGTGACGCCCCTGGTGCCTGGGGGTGGCTGATGGCGAGTACGACTGGCTGGCCCATGACCGATTGGCTGGAGGGAGATGATTCTGGCCACCGGCGGCACGGGGGCGTACGACGCCTGGGCCGATCACAACGTCAGCCCTCGACGATCCCTCGGCCGTCAGGGCTCTGGATACCGTCGGCTCTCTTCTGCTGGGGAAGGGCCGCGTACCCGGCGGGCGCGAGGGGCCCTGTCCACGACCATGGAGTAGGCGGGGCAGGAGCCTGTGGACGGCTCCTCGCCTGATGATGATGGCCTCCTCGAGTTTCGAGTCGATGCTGCCGGCGGGCACCGTCGTCACCGACGCAGAGGGCGAGTGCGGGCACCGCACGGCCAGCGCTGCGGGCGACGGCGTCTCCGGCGGCGGGGCGGTCGAGGCGGCGGGGTTCCGGCGGTGCGACCGCCGACGGCGCCACCGGCGTGTCGGCCTTCGTCCCTGCCCAGCGCCGAGAAGGAGGACGGGGACGCCCCTGCGCTCGTGGGCGGCGGATCACCTCGTCTCCCTGCGCGGGCGGACGGGACCAGCGGCGGCGTCCGCCGTCCTGACTACTCACCCAGCGCCGGGTGGGCGCAGGAACGAGGCTGAGCTCGGCGGTATGGCCACAGCCAACCGCGGCGTGGAGGTCGATGAGGTCAGTTCCGACGTCGCCGCCCGTGCGACCCGGATCCTCAGTCGCGTCAGAGCGTCGTCCGTCTGACGCCTCGACTCCATGCCGTCGCAGGTCGGCACCGACGCCCTGTGGAACGCGCTGTCCTCCCTGGACCGCCGGCGGAGGTGGGCAGCAGGAGGGCCCTGGCGCGGGCCGAGGCCGCCTGGCCCGCCGATCGATAGGGTTCGACCGGTCGCGACACGGACTCTGACCGCCTGCTAACGTTCGCTTCGTCGACCCTGCGGCATGTGAGTCGCCGAGCACCACCGGGTCGAGGAGGACTCATGGACTGGGATGGTTCGGAGCGCGGAGCACAACCGCTGGCTCGCGGCCGAGACGCACGCGTTGCTCCACTTCGCGCGAAGGGGCCGCGGTCCCGCCGGCTTCGGGTGGATCGGCGAGGACGGGCGAGTCGACGCCTCCCACCCCATCGAGCTGTGGATCACCGGTCGCATGACTTTCGCCTTCTCCCTGGGCGTGCTCTATGGGCATTCCCGGATGCCGGCGCTACGCCGATCACGGTGTGCGCGCCCTGAGCGGGGTCCTGCGCGACGCTGAGCACGGCGGCTGGCACTCCGCCGTCGGTCACGAGCCGGACGCCGAGGGCCGCGGGTTCCCGTGGATGCCGACGCCCGCAAGGAGTGCTACCAGCACGCCTCGTCCTGCTCGCCGCCGCCGCGGCCACCGCCGCCAACCGCCCCGGGGCCCACGAGCTGCTGCGCGACGCCATGGATGTGCAGAACCGCTACTGGTGGGACGAGACCTGCGGCCTGCCCGTGGAGTCCTATGCCCGTGACTTCACTGACTCTGAGGACTACCAGGCATCAACGCCGCCATGCACACCGTCGAGGCCTACCTCGCCGGCCGATGTCACCGGTGATCTCGCCTGGCTGACGCGCGCGGTGCAGGTCATCGACTTCGCCGTTAATGTCCAGGCCCGCGCCAGCACGACTGGCGCTCTGCCCGAGCACTACGACGCCGCTGGCGCCCTCTCCTGGACTACAACAAAGATCAGCCGGCCCACCCTTCCGTCCCTACGGCGTCACGCCGGGACACGGTCTGGAGTAGGGCCCGCCTGACCGTCCAGGCCCGCGCGGCGCTCGTGGCCCGCTTGCTGCCGTGCCCGATTGGATGCTCGACGCGCCGAGGAACTCTTCGAGCGCGCGCTCGCACCGACGGCTGGCGCGCGGATGGAGGTCCCGCTTCGTCTACACCACGGGCTTCGACGGTGAACCGATCGTCACTGAGCGCATGCACCTGGTGGTGTGCGAGGATGAGACGCCGCGGCGGTCCTGCGTCAGGCGCTGCTCGACGACGGACGCGGCGAGATCGAGGTGGAGCATTACGAGCACTGCTACCGTTCGTGGGTCGATTACGCCGGAGGAGCACCTCATCGAGGGCCCCCGGCGTGTGGATTCATGAGCTCGACGGGACAACCGTCCCTCCGCCCGTACCTGGGCGGGTCGCGACGTGTATCACGCCCTGCAGGCCCTCTCGCCTCCCGTCTCCGCCCGTGTGGCCGACGATCGCGCGAGGCCCCTGGCCGAGGGGCGTCTGGACGATCCGTCGCGCCCGTTGCGGCCCCGAGCTCGGCAGGGGCGTCGTCGAGCTCTTCTCCGAGGATGACGCAGTTCCGTGCAGGCGTCGCCCGGCACGCGATGATAGTAGTGTCGGGCGCTCGCCCGTCAGGGCATGGAGAGTGACAGAGCGGCCGAATGTGGCGGTGCCGAAAACCGCTGTACGCCTCGCGTACCGGGGGTTCGAATCCTCCTCTCCGCTGGACGTGCGGCCGGTTCCGCGTCGGGCGGCGCCCCTGAGGGCGCCGCCTGACGCCGTCAGCGCTGTCATCGGCGCCGCCGACCCCGAGGAGGCCGCCGGCGTGACCGGAAACCGGCCGGCGGTTGACCGCCGCCGCGGCCGTCCTCGAGGGGCGTGTGGTGGATGACCGAGGCGGTGCCGCCGCCCGCCACCGCCCTGGTTCCGCTCGTCCTGTTCCCTCTCATCGCCTACCTCGGGACGCCCTCGGCGTCACCATCGGCTTCGGTCAGTGGATGCTCATGGGGTGCCTCTGGCCGTCGCCCCGCGCCTATTCCTCCTGCCGGCTCCGGGCCACCCCGGAGTGCGTCTGCTTGACTGGGAGGTGGCTGCGGATCTTCCTGGGACGTTCTGCTGCTCTTCGGCGGCGTAGCCGTGGGCGTCGGCGTCGATCCGCTGCTGCTGGTCATGTGCCCGTGGCTCTGGCGGCCACTTCGCGCCGCCCGCACGATCCGATGGACCGCGCGGGCGCTCGGCTCCTCCTCCCTCCCGGGCAGGCCGGGCCCGGAGGGTGGGCCAGGGCCCGCTGCCCGGGCCAGGGCCCTCAGGAGCAGTCTCGTCCGGTCGCCTCAGCGCGGCATGGAGATGTCGCATAGTGGCCTCAGTGCGCCTTCCTGCTAAGAAGGTTGGGGATAAAACCCCCAGGGAGTTCGAGATCTCCCATCTCCGCTTTCTCATCCATACATCCTCCGCGGTTCCACACCCGGTTCCGACTCAGCGCCTCGGCAGTGCGAGACGGGCACCGGGCGCGAGGCTGCCCGTTGTGCCTCGGCGCTCTCGGCCGGTGCGTGATGGTCGACGTGTGCGCTTCAACGCTTTCCCAGACCGGTCTCGAAGCGATAACGTACGGTGAACGCAAGGAGCACCCTGCTCCCCTCAGGCGCATCCCGACCTGCGCCCCGTCCCAACCCTGCTAGGAAGAAGAATCGTGCGTCACCTCCCTCGCTTCGCCGCGTCGTCGCGGCAGGGTGCCGTGGCCCTGACACTCGGAGCCCTCGTCGCCCCGACCACGGCCGCCGCCCCCGGCCAGTCGCAGACCGCCACCGACGATCCGTCCTCCAAAATCACCTCCGGCCCGACGTTGTCCGACGGCACTCAGGCCGACGCCGTCGAAAACCGCTGGTTCGCTCGAGCTGGCCTCGCCCTCCGTCGCCGCAGGCAGTTCCTCCGACACCAGTCAGAGCCGAGCAGGACGACTTCGCCAGCGCGGTCCGGGACGCCGGCATCGACGCCCGAGTCACCACGGAGTACGGGACGCTGTGGAACGGCGTGGCCGTCTCCGTCGGCAGCGACGCCGACGTCGAGTCCCTCGCCGGACTGGCCCAGGTCGTCTCTCTTCAGCCCGTCATCTACATCCCGGCCCCGGATGCCGACCTGCCGGCGGCGCCGTGACGCGAACGACGTGCGGGCAGGCGCCCGTCCAGGAGGGCGAGGAGGGCCAGGAGCAGGTACACGCCTCAGATGCGCAACGCCCTGGGCATGACCGGCGCCGACGTCGCCCAGTCCAAGCTCGGCTACACCGGCGAGGGGATCAAGATCGGGATCATCGATTCGGGCATCGACTACGACCACGTCGAATTCGGCGGCTCCGGCACTCCGGGTCCCGAGCCCGCCGAGGGCGACGGTTCCACGAACTACTGGATCTGAAGGTGGTGGCTGGTCACGACTTCGTCGGCAACGCCTTCGGCGACCCGGCCGCCGACGCGACGACGCGCTTGACGCCCGCCCCGGACGACTACCCCGACGACTGCTGGGACCACGGCACCCATGTCGCCGGCATCGCCGCCGCCAAAGGGGCCCCTCGGCACCGACCAGATCACCGGCGTCGCCCCGACGCCCAGCTCGGCGCCTACCGCGTCTTCGGCCGCACGGGCGGCACCACCAGTGAGATTCTGGCCAGTGCCATGGAGCGCGCCGCCGACGACGACAGCATGGACGTCGTCAACATGTCCGTCGGCGCCGACTTCGTCGTCTTCCGGGACTACCCGACCGCCGTCTGCCGAGAACCTCGCTCCAAGGGCGTGATCGTCACGGCCGCCCAGGGCAACCAGGGCGAGTACGGCCGGTGGACCATGGGCGCTCCCGCTTCCGCCGAGCACGTCCTGTCGGTCGGCAGCGTCGACTAACACCGTCGAGACCGATTTCCATCTGACGGTCTCCACCAACCTCGACCAGAGAGTACCTCTACTCGGAGAGTCCCGGGCAGCACCGCCCCGATCTCGCGTGACAACGGGACTCGGGCCCCGCTGGTGGCCTCGGGGACCCGGCCGCCGATGGCGGGATGAGACGACCGACGCCTCCGTGCTGTGCACCGTTCCCCGCGGCCGGCGCCTACACCGGCAGGACCGTGCTGGTCCGACGCGGCGCCTGCGCCTTCCGCGACAAGCCCCTCAACGCCCAGGCCGGCGCCGCCGGCATCGTCATCGACGACAGCCAGGCCCGGTGCGATCCCGCCCTTCTCCGTCAGCGGCGACGGCGACCCGGTCACCATCCCGGTGGCGGGGCGTCTCCCAGGCCGACAGCGACGCCATCCGCGGAGCCCCTGGACGCCGACTCCACGCTGACCTACAGAGAAGACGCCGCCGAGTTCAACCAGGCCACCGGCGGACCCGTCTCGAGCTTCTCCAGCTGGGGTCTGAACGACTCCTCCAGCTCGAAAGCCGACGTCGCCCCGGGCGGACGAATCTGGTCCACCTGGCCGCTCGACCATGACGGACCCTACCGGACCGAGGCCGGCGCCTCGATGGCCGCGTCCCTACGGCCGGCTGGCGCTCCGCGCTCGTCCTACAGGCGCACCCCGAGATCAAGGACGCCTCCGGCTTCGACGCCTTCGATCAGGTCGCGTGGCGCCTGCACTCCACCGCCGACCCCTGTCCCCTGGGCGGCGGGCGCCGGGGACGCGGACGCCCGTGAGCCGCTCGCCCCGCGAGGGGCTGGGCTCATCGACGTCGACGGCGCCATCACGGCGTCCACCGAGACCAGCTCCGGTGCTCAACATCGGCGAGGTCGAGCAGCACCCCGACGGTTACCGGGCGTCGGTCACCCCTGACCAATCACCTCCGATTCCTCGGCGACCTACGCGCTGTCCCATGAGGACGCCGTGACGGTCACCGGCGCCTCGAGCACCCCTCAGCAGGGCACCGACTCACCGTCGACGGTTTCACCGACGGCCAGTCCATCACGGTTCCTGCGGGCGGCACCGCCACCGTCGACGCGACCATCACGGCTCCGGCCGGTCTCGCCGACGGCGACTTCTTCGGCGGCTGGATCGTGCTCACCGACCTCCTCGCGGCCGCCGACTCCCCGCAGGCCGAGCCCGTACGCGTCCCCTTCCAGGGCGTGGGCGGCAATCTCGCTCGGGCGGCGTCTTCGGCCCGCAGATCGGCCCGGCCGACCTCGACGGTCAGAGCATCGATCCGGCGAGCTACGTCTACGGCGACTCGGCGCGCAGCGACCAGGCGCCTACACGGACTCCCCGGTCGTGGCCATCAGCCACCCGGACATTCCTACTACCGCTCCGCTCTGACCGTTTCACGCGTCAACGCCGACGGCTACCATGAGTACCTCGGCACGGCGGTCACCGACGAGAAGGAGCATACGCGCAACGACACCGTGTACATCGGTGTGGGATGGCAGCTACACGGTCGACGGCCGGATCCTGCAGGCGCCCACCGGCCAGTACCAGCTCACCGTGCGCGCGCTGCCCGTCGGCGGCGACGGCGACGAGGACGCCGACTGGGCCGAGTGGACCTCGCCGACCTTCAGCATCGACTGGAAGACCGACGGCTACATCCCCAGAGCGAGCTGTCCGTCGCCTCGCCCGACGGCGCCGCCGCCCCTGACTGACGACAACATCTTCACCCCGTCGAGGCGTCCTCCACCGAGGCCTCTTACGACATCGACCTCGGCGGCGTCTACGACGTCGACGCGATCCATTACACGCCCGTTCGGTACGATTCGGCGCTCCACGCCACGCGGTGGACCGTGCAGACCTCCACGGACGGGGCCGCCTGGACCGACGCAGCCTCCGGCGATATTGATCCGACCAGCTTCAACCGACGATTCTCGAGCTGACGCGCCCGCGCGCGCGCGGTACGTCCAGGTCGTCGCAGCAATGGTCAGGACGGAGCGACTCTCTCCGGGGTCGCCGAGCTGCGGGTCGCCGGCACCGCTGCGGGCGGATCCGACGACCCGACGGCGGATCCGAGCGGTCCGGCGGCGGCCGACCAGGCCAGGGCGGACTCGGGCCGACCGACCCAGGTGACGCCGGTGCGGGCGACGCCGGCGGTTCGCCGGTAGCGGCCGACGTCGACGCCTCCGTCGCATCGCAGTCCACCGGGCCATGGCTCCGGCGCCCTGGCCAGGACCGGCGCTTCCATCGGCCTCGGCGTCGTCGCGATCGTCCTCGTCGTCGGGGGCGTGCTGCTCGTGCGTCGGCGGCGAGGCTGAGTCCTGCGGCAGTGACACGCGGTGCCGCCCGACGCCCGGCATCATCGGGGCGTCGGGCGGCCACTGCATGTGCGCAGTCTCACCGGCCTGCGATTTTGTCGGGTGCTGTGGCGCGAGTAACCTTCCTGGATGTCGGAAACGACATGCGCCAGTAGCTCAACGGATAGAGCATCTGACTACGGATCAGAAGGTTGGGGTTCGAATCCTTCTGGCGCACCAACGCCCGATATCGGCTGAACAGTCGGTTGCGGGCGTTTTCTACTCACACCTGTGATCCGAAATTCGATTCGGACGATTGTCGGCGGCGCCACCTCGGCGTGGCGCCGCCGACAATCGGGCGAAACTGAACTGATCAGCCGGTCAATCCCTCGACCGGCTCGAGGCTGGCCTGACAGGTGGCTCCTTCTCGGCGGGGTTCCGTCCAGCAGGAACGGTGCTGACGGCGTCGGAGGCGCAGGAGTTGCGGTTGACCGCGCGCCGTGGATGGCGTCGTTGACGGTCAGCAGACGGCTGCATCTCCAGCTGGTCGGCCAGAGAGGTCGCCCCACGAGCAGGGGTCCTGCGGGTCTGCGGTGATTGCCGATGACGACCACCGTGTCCGAGCGCCCTGCCCGGTGACGCTGATGCGGTTGAGTGGTCGTCGTCGTGTGACCCCACCCGTGGCAGAAGGCGTCCGTGTGGGCGGAGGCCGCGTCGTAGGAGATCGGTAAGACTTCTTGAGATTGTCGGCCTGAGCGTTCACGACGCGCATCGTGTCCGTAATCCGATGCAGTGCACTCCGTAGAAGGCGTAATTCGAGTTCTGCGTCCTCGCCACCGGCGGGCTCGTGGCGGCGTTGTCGTAGGCGATGGCCACCTTCTGGTAGTTCTGATACAGCATGGTGCCGTTGCCGTCGTTCATGGCCTGGGCCAGAGCGCTGGTCGATGGGACCAGTACTCTGGCGCCGGCTGGAGATGCGAACCGGATGTGGGTCTGCGCCCGCGCGTGACCGAGATGGTTTCGCGCCCGTTGTTGGCCGTCATGCAGGGGTTTTGTCGTCGAGACCCTCAGAAGGTCCCGCAGTTGGGCCATGGCCTCGTCACTCGTGCCGCTCAGGGGGCAGCCGTCGCCCGCCGTCCCGGCCAGGCAGGAGTTCACATAGCTGCGCAGAGCGTTCTCGTTGTGCTCCATGTTGTCCGCGTGGATCTGGGCCCGGCTGATCGAGGGTCCATAGCCGAATCGAGAATGATGCGGCCTCCCCGGGTGGGGAAGAGATCCAGGTAGGTGGCGCCCAAGTAGGTGCCGTAGGAGACGCCGAGGTAGTTCAGCTTCGAGTCGCCCATCACGCCTCGCATGACATCCATGTCGCGGGCCGCGGTGGCGGTATCCATGTGGTCGAGAATCTCGGGGACCGAGGAGTTCTGGGCGCAATTGGCGGATACGGCGGCCCCGGCCTTCGAGTCGCGGCGTCCGGCCTGAGCGTCCGCCCACGGGGTGAGATCATCCTCGTCGGCGGCCTGTCTATCGGGATTCTCGCCCTGGACGGCCGCGGCGTCGGCGGCTGCTCGTCGTGATGCCGCCCTGCTGAACGGGGGCGGCGTCGCCGTTGCCCGCGTTCTGGCCCGCGCAGGACAGCGGCTCGGATTGCCCGACGCCGCGCGGATCGAAGCCGATGATGTCGTACTGGCCACGCACCTTCGTGGCCAGGGAGCGGGCGTCCCTCGACGGAGCCGACGCCCGAGTTGCCGCCGCCGTTGGTGAACAAGGTGCCCTTCTCCGCGTTGCCGTCGGCGGCGCGCACCCTTTGAGGGCGAGTGTGATGGTCTGGCTGTCGGGGGCGTTGTAGTCAACGGCACGGTGAGGGTGGCGCAGGTGGCGATGGAGCCGTCGTCGCAATTGGGCCCCAGGTGAGCTCCTGGTTGTAGAAGGACGTCAGCTCGGCCGGGATGGCCGGCTGCTGATCGTCTGCGGCTGTCAGGGCGCCGCCGGTGGGCGAGCGATGATGTCGGCCGCCCCGGGCGGGCCACCCGAAGCGGCGGGTACGCGTGATGCGGCTGCCGGCGCTTCGAGCCCTCGACGATCCGGACTGCGGCTGGCCGGGCAGCCAGGATCATGACAGTGACATGGCGGCTCAGTGCGACCGCGCTCTTCTTCAGGGACCGAAACGTAGGGCCTCGCGTGTTTACTCATCTCTTCTGATCGGTGATGCGCCTCCTCCGAAGGAGGAGATAACGCTTTCGGTCACGATATTGAGGGTTAGGCTCACCGCGTGGAGTTCCTCAACGGTCTCATGCCGACCTCGATCTGACATACGGACGACGTCTTCATGGTGCCCTCGCGCTCGGGCGTGGCAGTCGCACGGACGTGGACCTGGCCACCGACGACGCCACCGGCACCACCATCCCGCTCATCGTCGCCAATATGACGGCGGTCGCCGGCAAGCGCATGGCCGAGACGGTCGCCCGCCGCGGGGGACTCGCCATCATTCCTCAGGACATCCCCGTCGATGTCGTCATCGACACCGTTGAGCGGGTCAAGGCTCGTCACCGCGTACGACACCCCCGTCACCGTCAAGCCGCATCACACCCGCGGTTACGCCCTGGGCCTGATCCCCAAGCGCTCGCACGGGGCGGCCGTCGTCGTCGACCCGGACACGGGCGCGCCCATGGGGCTGGTGGACACCGACGACGTGACCGATGTCGACCGCTTCACCCAGGTCCGCGAGGTCATGAGCACCGAGCTGCTCACCCCTGCCCGAGGGCGTCGACTCGCGAGGCCTTCAACCGCCTTCGCGCCGCCCGTCGCAGACTCGCCCCCGTCGTTGACGCCTCGGCGGGCTCGTCGGCCTGCTCTCCGCTCCGGTGCGGTGCGCGCCACCATCTACCGTCCCGCCATCGACGGGGCGGGCGATTGCGGATCGGGGCCGCGATCGGTGATGAACGGGGAGCCGGCGGGACGGGCCGCCGAGCTGGTGGCGGCTGGCGTGGATGTCATCGTCGTCGACACCGCCCACGGGCACCAGGACCGCATGCGTGGAGTGGTCTGCGGCGGCGCGACGCGGTGCCGCGCACGCCCGGTGTGCGCCGGCACGTCGTGACCGCGGCCGGTGGGCGATCTGGTTCGCCGGGCCTCCATCATCAAGCGTCGGCGTGGGGCCGGGCGCCAGTGCACCACTCGCATGCAGACCGGTGTGGGCCGCCCCAGCTCTCCGCCGTCGTCGAATGCGCGCGCGAGGCGGCCCCGGCTGGGCGCGTACGTGGGCCGACGGCGGGTGCGCCACCCGCGCGATGTCGCTCTGGCCCCAGCCGCCGGCGCTCCAACGTCAGCTGGTCGGCTCGTGGTTCGCCGGTACCCACGAGTCACCGGGGATCTGCGCTACGACGCCGACGGCGCGCCTACAAGAAAGCTTTCGGCATGGCTTCCAAACGCGCCGTCAGCCATCGCAAATCGAGGGCGAGGACGCCTTCGACCGGGCGCGCAAAGCCCTGTTCGAGGAGGGCATCAGCGCCGGCCGCATGTACCTGGACCCGGCGCGGCCCGGGTGAGGACTGATCGATTCCATCGTGGCGGTCTCGGTCGGCTTTCACCCTACACGGCGCCGGATCGATTCCGGAGTTCCGCGAGCGGGCGGTCGTGGGGATCCAGTCGGCCTCGGCTACCGGGAGGGGCGCCGGTTCCCGTGAGCTGGTGAGAGTGGGCGTCCTGGCCGTGAGTGTGTCCGCATCCGCACGAACGTCCGCCGGACACCGTCGGTCGAGTGGGCGCCCGGAACCGTGCGGCTGTGCGAGGGCCGTGGTAGCTTCGGACTGCGTTTGTGCGGGATTCGGACAGCGACCCGCCCGGCGTCGTATCAGATGGGATGCGCATGAGGGAGCGCACGCGCCAGGGCCCCGGTCTGGTGGCGAGCTCGGCGCGCAGCTCGCGATGGTCGGAGCAGTCGGCACCTGCTGAGCTGGACATAGCCGACGACGACGGCGTTCGTGGTGCGCGGACCAGCCGACCTCGGGCGCAAGAATGAGGATCGCGCCCGACGGCAGGCCGCCGACGACACGAGGGCGGGTCAGCGGAATGTGGTCCGACGACGGTGCCTCGGGCCAGATGAAGGCCGACGGATCGAGGACGATCTCGGGCCCGCCGTGCGGTCCGCGGGCCCGTCGCCACGCTCTCCCGCGACGAGGATGCGCACACCAGCGGCGACCATCGACATCGCACGCGCCTGTTCCTCGGAGGCATCAGCGGTCAGGCGATCGCCCAGCAGGAGGAACGCGATCGCGGACAGGGCCATCGCACCCAAGCGCGCCATGGTGAGCGGAGCGCATAGGCGGCGGCAGTTCGATACGGCCTGCCCCGGTCTCTCCATTATGTCGGTCGGCGCGCTCCGAAGGGATCTGCAGGATCCGGAGCGCGGCCAGCCGCAGCAGGAGAGACGATGAACGAGGAGCAGCAGGAGTGAGCGCCGTCGTCAGATCGGTGGCGAGACACACCGAGAACGACCGCGATTCCAAGGATTTGGAGGGCGGCGCGCCGGGGCGCCGCCAGCCGTCGCCGGTCGGCGCTCGCGCAGTCGAGAGTCTCGGACGGCAGCTGCGGCTGGGGTCGGCGGGACGCGTCGGATGCGGGCGGGGCGGTCTGCGATGGCGCCCACGCGGCGTCGTCGCCGTGCGGGGAACCCCGTACGAGCCGACGGGCGGCTGGGCCGAGCCGACGTGCGGGTCCACGAGATGGGGGCCAGGTACTCTCGGCCCGCCAGACGGGGGTGCGCATGAGCAGTGCACGCGCCAGACCCCTGGTCGGTGGCGAGTTCCGGCGCGTACCGCGGTGGCTGTAGGCAGCGCCACCACCCGCTGCAAACTGGACGTACGTCAGAGGCGTGGCGCCCACGTCGGCGGGAGGGTGCCGGCGTCGGGGATGAGGACGAGTGCACAGTGGTGAGGGCGCCGACGACGCGCCGTCCTCCACAGGAAAGCGGCCTCGCGCGCGTGCCCGCGGTGCGGTGCGGAAACCCGTCGAGGCTTTCAGTACGATCCCCGGACCCCGGAACGCGGCAGCGGGGTCCTCCCACCAGGTGGTGACGGCGACGGCGAGGCAGGCCGTTGCAACGGCTAGGGACGGATGAGGACATGTTCGCGGCTGCTGGCTGTCGTCGATGGCGGCCGTCCAGCAGCCGACGAGCGCGAAGGGCGAGGGCCAGCGCTCCCAGATGCCTGGTGAGAGGGAGGATCCGAGATTCAGGCAGCCAAATGCCCTGGCGTCCCTGACCCAGTGACGGCGAGCGCTCTCAATGGGATCTGCGCTGCCCGCAGAGCCGCCGCGTGAAGCAGGAGGAGAAGACAGATTCCCGGACGAGGACCGCGAGCGCCGTGTCCTGGCCGACGTTGGCGGAGACGAAGAACAGGAATACGACGACGGCGGTGCGGTGAGGTACAACGGCGTATCGAGGCGTGCGGCGGTCCGCCTTCCCGCAGTCGAGGGCAGGGCAGAGCCGTTGGGGTCGGGGTGATATGGGCGGGAGCCGGGGGCGAGGCGAGCGCGCCGCGGGCGGGGCTGGAGCCTGGGCCTTGCCCGCCCTCGGGCGGGGCGGCCGCGGAGTCGGTCGGAGCAGGGCCGGGCCCCGGACCGGCGCGGGCACGGGTCCGGCGGGAGGGGCTTAGACGCGATCGGCGCGCTCGCGGGGTTGCGGCCCCGGAGGGCGGCGGTTCGGCGTCGCGAATCGGACCGGAGGCCCCGGGGCCGGGCGCATGGTCTCCCTCGATTTCCCAGACGGGGCGCGCATGAGGCTCGCACGCGTATCAGGCCCTGGTCGGTGGTGAGCTCGGCGCGCGATTCGGGTGGTTGGTAGAAACTCGACGAGCCGCCGCAGCTGGACGTAGTTCATAGGGACGGGAGACATAGGGACATATACTGGGTCGCCGACGTCGAGGGTGATGACGGCGCACGGTTGCGCATGACGGCGTATTCGCCCTGCGACGACCGGCCGCCGGTCCCATGGAATGTATGTGCGGTACCGTCCGTCGGGCCACAGCCATAGTCCGGTGGGGTCGAGGACGAGTTCGGGAGTTCGCGGTGGATTGAAGGGGCATGGGCGCCCAGGTGATGACCGTGGTCGTAAGCAGGACCAGCGAGAGAATCAGCGTGCCGGTCCGGTCGGAATGGGCGTCGTGCGAGGCGTAGATGATGCATAGGGTCGAGATGGCGCCGACCGTGATCGCCGAAGGCGGAAGCTGCTCCACAGGAGGAATCCCCAGGACGGCCCGAAGCATATGCAGCCGTTGCCTGTGCGCCAACGATTGTCTGATGTGCGAGTCCGCCGGCGCAGCGCGAGCCGGCTGGCCCCGTGCAGCATGAGGCCCAAGCCGATCGAGAAGAGCATGACGACGAGGAGGAGGAGAATACTCGATCAGTAAGACGAAGCCGAGGAGAAGAGCTGGAGCACTGAGCGTCAGACTTATGAAGGCCTCGGTTCCCGATCCTGGTCGGCGCGATCGCAAGCGCGGATTCGACCCGACGGGACCCGGCGCGACGTGCTGCCCATGGCCGACTACCATACATGTCGCTCGGGCGCACTGTCGTTGACCGGGTACGGGTCACGTGGCGCTTGCGTCCGGTTGCCGTTAGAGGACGCGTTTCGATCACTTCATTGAAAACGGCGAGGAGCCCCTGGATGCAAACCATGATGAGGGCATGCGCGAGTCATTTCCTGCCGTTGTTCGCCTATATCGCAGGGTGCAGGAATCAGTCGGAGCGCGTGCTATCAGTCGCTACCGCTCGTTGCGGCTACGCCTCGAGGGCCTCCGTCGCAGGTCGGCGACCAGGTCCTCAGCGTCCTCGATGCCCACGCTCAGACGCAGCAGCCGATCCGTCAGCCCGTAGGCGGCCCTGGTGGCGGGCGGCACGTCGGCGTGCGTCTGCACGCTCGGACACGTCACCAGCGACTCCACTCCGCCCAGGGATTCGGCGGAAGGTGAACACTCGCACCGTCTCCAGGAAGACCGCGATATCGACGTCGTCGGCGGGATCGAAGGAGACCATGCCGGAGCGCCCTGGATACAGCACCCGGCTCACGTGCTCGCTCGCCTCCAGGAACTCCGCCACCAGGAGCGCGTTGGCCTCGTGACGCTTCATGCGCAGAGACAGGGTCTTCAGCCCGCGCAGCAGCAGAAAGCAGTCGAAGGGGCCGAGCGTTGCGCCGGTCGTGCTGAGCCGGTACATCAGACGTTCGCCCAGCTCCGGGTCGGCCACGACGACGGCGCGCGGCCATGACGTCGTTGTGCCCGCCCAGGTACTTCGTGGCCGAGTAGACGACGACGTCGGCCCCCCGCTCCAGCGGCCGGCAGACGACCGGGGTGTAGAAGGTGTTGTCCACCACCAGCAGGGCGCCTGCGGCGTGAGCCCAGCCGGCGACGCGCTCGATGTCGATCTCAGCCATCGGGTTGGTCGGCGTCTCGACTGCATGACCAGGGACGCCGGGTTCTTCAGCGCCCCGCGCAGGCCCTCCTCGCCGATGACGAAGTCGACGTCGTAGGCGCCCTCCTCCGCCAGCACCTGGAGGTAGCGGAGGTGCCGCCGTACAGGTCCTCCAGCGCCACCACCCGACCGCCGTAGGGGCGAGGGTCTCGACCGCCAGCTGGACCGCCGCCATCCCCGACGACAGGGCGCGAAGGCTGCCGTTCCGGCGTCCAGACGCGCCAGGGCGTCTGCAGGACGTCGCGGGTGGGTGAGGCCGTGCGCGTAGTCGTAGCCGGTCGACTCGCGCAGGCCCGGGTGACCGAAGGCGGTCGACAGGTGGATGGGGTGGTGATCGCGCCGGTCGCCGGATCGGTGGCGGTGCCCACGTGCGCGAGCATCGGCCCAGGCCCCAGGCCGGCGGCTCGGCGCTCCAGGAGGCGTGATGGTGGAGCGGTACGGCGCGACAGCCGGAGCCTCGCCGTGGGCGGGAGGGTGCGGGGCGGGGAGTCCTGTTGGGCGGGGACGGTGAAGGAGGCGGTCGTCGGGGTGGTCAGGTGCAGGTCTTTCAAGGCGTGAGGCGGTGGAGGTCGGGTTGGTTCGGATCGGCACGACCGATCGCGGCGGCTCAGGCGGCGGGAACCGCCGGAGGGCGTCGATCGGCCACGGCCCGGTGCTCCTGACGGACAGTAGGGGCCGCCACTGCGGCCTCCGAGACGATCGAGGCCTCATCCAGGCGTGGCGCGCGGGCAGGCGACGTTGATACGGGTGAAGCCTCGTCCGCCAGCGCCGAAGATCGCGCCGTCGTCGAGCCACAGCCCGGCCTCCTCCAGCACGAAGTCGTCGAGCTCGTCCGGTCTCAGACCCGCGGCCGCGAGCAGACCGGTGCAGTCCAGCCACAGCAGGCACGTGCCTCGCAGGGGGCCGCCTCGACGCCGGGGATGGCCGCCGGGCGGTCGACGACGTGCTCGCGGGCGGCGGCGATGCCTCGCGCAACCCGTCGAGGCCAGGCGTCCCCGCCCTCGTAGGCGGCCCGGCAGGCGACCAGACCCAGCGTGTTGGGCTGCGAATAGCCGGCCGAGTCCAGCTCGACGCGGAAGCGGGAGCGCAGACCGGGGTCGGGGATGAGAATGTTGGCGACCTGCAGGCCCGCCAGGTTGAAGGCCTTCGACGGGGAGGTGCAGGCGATCGTCCGAGCAGCGCCTCGCGCCCAGCGAGGCGAAGGGCGTCGCGGTGGCCGGGCAGGGCGAGGTCGGCTGGATCTCGTCCGCGACGACGACGACGCCGTGGCGGCCGGTCACCTCGGCCAGCCCGGCGAGCTCTGTCGCGGGACCATACGCGACCGACCGCTGTGCGGGCTGCACAGGGGCAGCAGCCGCGCCCCGTGCGGGCGAGTGGTCTCCCAGAGCGCTCAGGTCGCGCCGATAGACGCCGTCGGCGTCCCGGACAGCGGAACCGGGGCGACCGTCCTCCCATTGGCCTCGACAACCTCCCGGAAGGGGTAGTAGACGGGCCCTCGATGACGATCAGCATCGCCGGGGGCGCTCAGCGCTCGCACCGCCAGCGCCGAGCCGGGACGACCCCGGGGTCACGACGTTCCAGGCGGGTCGATCCGCCAGCCGTGGCGGCGGGCGAACCAGCCGGTCAGGGCGGCGTGCGTAGACGGGCGTCGGCCTCGAGCGCTGAAGACGCTGTGACGCACCCGCCACAGCAGGGGCGGAGGTCACGCAGGGCGCGGCAATATGATCCATATCCGCCACCCACAGGGGCAGTGCTCGAGGCGGGGCGGCTCGCGCTCGGCGGCGAAATCCCATTTCAGGAGCCGGTGCCGGTGCGGTCGTGGACGACGTCGAAGGGGAGGGCTGCACCGGCGCTGGCGTCCGACGCGGCACTGATGCTGCGGGCGGCGTCCGGGCGCGAGGAGAGGGCGGAGTCGAGGACGAGGGGGAGCGTGGACATGGCTGATCGGTTCTTGAGACGAGCACGCGCGGCGGCGCCGTCGGCGGCGGGCGCGTGCGACGAGCGGAGAGGATGAACACGGGCCGCCGGGAGCGGTTCCGCGGAGTGCGACGAACCGACGGCGCGCAGGCGCACGAGGGCTCGGACTCTGACCGTTATTCGGCAACAGCGATGGCTGGCGCTGTCAGCGCATGTGCATCTCGACGCATGACCAGGGCGCGCACCGGCAGGGCACGGGTCACGAGCGTCGCGGCAGTCATGCAGTCAGCGTAGCGTGCGATGCGGCGGCGCTGTCAACTGCGGTCGAGGGCGGACCTCCCGCGCTCGTTGAGCGACCGCATCGGGTCCGCCCGCCGCGGTGACGGCGCGTGTCGGCCGCATGATTCCGGGCCCCGGCCTCATGGGCGCAGGCCGCGCAGGAGAACTTCGACGAGCCAGCGGTCCCAGCCGGGGAACCAGCCGGTCCGCGTAGTCGGTCAGCGGGCACGAGATCTGAGCGACGGCGATCTGAGGTGGGCGGCGCCGACGTCGTCGCGCACCCTGCCCGTCCGCCTTCGCATGAGTGAGCACGGCGTCGAGTCGGGCCAGACCGCGCCGGCGGGCGCGCCCGCCCACGCGGCGTTCGCGGTGAGATCGGGGTCTGCAACGAGCTGCGGGATCAGTCGGCCCAGGTGCAGCGAGACCAGCTCGGCGACGAAGTCGCGCCAGGCGCTGGCGGGATCCTCTCGACGGTTGTCGTCGTAGCGCCCGCGATCCGGTCGATGGAGGCGACGACGGCGTCGGTGACTCCGCGAGCCAGATCCTCCTTGTCGGGGAAGTGCCGGTACAGGGGTGCCGATGCCGACCCCCGCCTCGGAGGCGATGGCGCGCAGAGGACGCCGGTGCCGGCGTCGGCCCACAGCTTGATGACGGCGGTGATGATCGCCTCACGGTTCGCGACGGCGTCGGCGCGCACGGCGGTTCTCCTGTTCTCTCGCTCTCGCCGGTCCCGACGGTCGTGGGGCGGCGGCCTTGCACCACTATATGCGGAGGGATATGATCCGTTTGTTTCCGGAACGGTAAGTTCCACTTACGAGAGAGGGGTTCTCATGTCCTCTGCATCATCCGGCCGCCGCGGCAGTACGAGGATGCTTCTGGCCGTCACCGCCGGCGTGCCGGTCGTTATCCTCCTCATGCTCCTGGCCTTCCTCGCTCCCGCGATCAATTCCGGGGCCGAGGACCTGCCGCTGGCCGTCGCAGCCCCGGCCGAGCAGCGCGAGCAGCTGACTGCGGGCCTCGAGGCCGCGGCACCCGGCTCCTTCGACGTCACGGTCGTCGACGACGCCGACGCCGTCACCCGCGCCGTCCAGGATCGCGACGCCATCGGCGGAATCGCCGCGAGCGCCGACGGCATCGAGGTCGTCACCGCCTCGGGCGCCGGGTCGCCCTACGCGGCGCTGCTCAAGAACCTCGCCACCGGTCTGCAGGCTCAGGCCCAGCAGCAGGCCGGCGCCGCCGCGGCGACCGCCGCTCAGGCACAGGGGCGCCGACGAGACTCAGATGCAGGTGGCCCAGTGCCCAAGCCCAGCCGCCGCGGCCGACTCCGGTCGAAGTCGTCGACGTCGCCCCTGGCGAGCGGCGACCCGACCGGTCGCCGGTCTGACCTCCATCGGCCCTGCCGCCGTCTTCGGCGGCATGGCTTCGGCGGTTCTGCTGGCCATCGTCCTGACGGCCGCCCCTCGGGAAGCGGGTGATCGCGGCGGTGTCCATCGCCGCCGCCAGCCCCCTCATCGCCACTGTCGTGCTGCAGCCCTGGTTCGGCGCGGTCGACGGCGGCTTGGCTCACCTGGGCCGGCCTGACCGCCGCGCATCGCCGCCATCTGCCTGACCCCTCATCGGACTGCACGCCGTGGCCGGGCATGCGGGTTTCGCATTGGGCGCGGTCGTCACGATGTACTGTGTCCAACCCTCTGTCGGGGCTGGCGACGGGGCCGCAGTGGCTCGCGGCTGGGGCGCACTCGGGCAGATGTCTCCGTGGGGGCGGCCGGCACCTGGCTGCGCTCGGCCGCCTCACTTTCGACGGGCGCGCGGCATGGCCTGGCGCCGTGGTGCTGCTCGGCTGGATCCTCGCCGGCCTGTTGCTCGTCGCCGTCGGGGCCTGGCGCGGCGGTCGCGCGCGCCGAGAACCGACGTGACGGCGGACGGGTCGAGGTCGAGGAGGCGACGACCGCCGGTGAGCCCCTCGACCGCCCGGGAGGGGCTGGCGAGGCGGAGGGCGCGAGACTGTGGCGCCCTGCCGCTGGCGTCTGGAGACGGCCTCCCGCTCAGGCCTCGACGAGGACGGCGACCGTGCGCGCGGGCACCGTCACCGTGCCGGTGGCTGCGTCGAAGCGCGTGTCGCGCACCACCGGGTCGGACGCCCTCCGCCTGAACGTCGCAGAGCTCGAGGAAACGACCCACGAGGGCGCGTCGACCCGCTGGCTGACTTCGCGGGCGTCATCGTTGAACACCACCACGACCCCGTCCAGCGCCGGGTCCACGTCCGCCTCCCCGGCGCCGTCGTCGATCACCATGACGATGACGCCTGGCTGCGCCTGCGGACCGGCCGTCGGAAGCTCTACGCGCTCGCGGATCAGCTCGGCCGATCCCCAGGGAGAACAGCGGGTGGAGCGCCGCAGCGCAGCAGATCGAGGGCCTGCGCGTGCGGAGGCGATGTCGGGGTGGTCGGGCGCAGGTCGTCGCGGATGAGGATCTCGGCCTGAATGATCCAGGTTTCGAAGTTGCGATCTGCCGGGCAGCCCCCGACCCCACCCGTTGTCCCGACCGGTCCAGTCGATGGCGTTGAAGTAGTCGCCGGAGTTGTAGGAGTCGGCGTCCAACGACTTGCTGCGCAGCAGTTCGGAGCCCGCCGCCCAGAAGCACGGCGACTGCCCCAGGGTGATGGGCCGCCAGGCACAGGGTGTTCATGCGCACCCGGTCGGCCATCGCGGTGCCCAGCGGCAGCTTGTAGGTGAGGCGGTCGAAGAGGGTCTCGTCATCGTGGGCGGCCACGTAGGCGATCGAATCGATGGGCTGGTCGCCGTAGGCGGCCGGGGAGTCGCCGTAGGTGATCTCCTCGCCGCGGCGCCACCGCCCGTCGGAGGTCTGCGAGCCCGTAGTCGCGCAGGTTGCCGGCCAGGGACAGCCGCAGCAGGTCGCTTCGCCAGGCCAGGTCGTGGCGCACCTGCTCCTCATCGCGGTTCTCCAGGGCGTTGGGGGCGGTCAGCTCGCCGTTGCCCAGGCCCTGATTCGCCCGCGGGTCGGCCTGCTCGAAGGAGCCGCCGTGGATGGCATCGCGCACGCGGTCGTTGAATGTGCCGATGCCCAGCTCCCCGAGCTGGCCCTGACGGGCCTGCCGGAAGAGGGCGTTGTCGGCGACCTCCCCCATGTTCCAGCCCTCGCCGTAGAGGTAGATCGGGTGGCCGACAGCGTCCTCGGCGATCTCGGCCAGCGCCTCGCGCAGGCGCGCCATGGTCCCTACGCTGTGGTAACCCATGAGGTCGAAGCGGAAGCCGTCGACCCGGTAGTCGCGCACCCACGCCACGCAGGAGTCGATCGTGAGGCGCTCGGCCATGGCGCGCTCGGTGGCGATGTTGTTGCAGCAGGTGCTCATTTCGACGTCGCCGCGGCGTCCAGACGGTGGTAGTAGCCGGGCACGATCCGGTCCAGGACGGAGCGGGCCTCCTGACCCGCCGCTGCGGTGTGGTTGTAGACCTGGTCGAGGACGACCTGGAGACCCATGCCGTGCAGCGCCCCCACCATGGCCCGCGCCTCGCGGGTGCGCGCTCCGCCGTTCTGGTGGCCCTGGCGGGCGTAGGAGCCTCCGGAGCCATCCAGTGATACGGGTCGTACCAGTTGTAGGCATCCCTGGTCGGCGACGGCGGCGATCGCGGCCTGGGGCCGGCGCGAGGCCGCCGAGGCGTCGGCGGGATCATCGGGCACCTGCTGGTCCGCCCGGTCCTCAGGGATGGAGGCGATGTCGAAGATCGGCGCAGGTGCAGGGTGTCGATGCCCGCGCTCGCCAGCGCGCGCAGGTGCCGGGTTCCGCTGAGTCGACGGTGAAGGCCGCGTACGTTCCGCGCAGGTCGGGCGGCACGGAGGCATCGGCGGCGGAGAAGTCCCGCACGTGGAGTTCGTAAATGGCGCGGGCGGCGTCGCAGGCGACGGCGGAGGGCCAGATTCTCGCACCAGGCGGCGGGTTTGAGGGCGCGCTGGTCGAGGTCGACAGCGACCGAGCGGTGCGAGTCCACCGTGAGCGCTGTGCTGTAGGGGTCGGTGACCTGGTTGACCTCGATTCGGCGGGTCGAGGGATGTAGACCTCGACCTCCCACAGGTACTGCGCGCCGGCGCCGATCCGCCCCGGGCTCACCACCCAGCGTCCGTCGTCGAGCCGGCGGGCCTGCACTCGCGCCGGCGGACCGTCGACCAGAGGCGCCGACCCTGTCGGGTCCCCCGGTCTCCCAGACCAGGGAGTGTGACGGCCAGGGCCGTGGGCGCCCACAGGGCGAAGGCCGGAGCGCCCCGGCCGGGGCCCGCGTCCGTCCGGGCCGCCGGGCTCGCGTCCGCGAAATGCACGCCCAGGGGCGCCGAGCCGTCCCTGGCCGAGGCGGCCCGCCCCCACAACCGGTCGATCAACGGGCCAGGTCTGCACGCCGGTGAAAGCGGTCAGCCGACCGCCGGTGGCCGTAGCGGTGCGCTGGAGGACGGCGAGCTGACCGGTCAGGAACCCCTCGACGTCCTCAAGACCCAGACGGGGCTCGCCGAAGTCGTCGGCCGTGGTCAGCGCCAGGTAGCCCTCCAGCTGGGGGTGGGCGGCGACGATGGTCGGAATCGAGGCCGCCGAGCAGGGTCAGGGGACCTCCGAGTCGTGAGTGCCGTGACGCAGCAGCCCTCCTCGATGCGAGCCTCGACCGTCGGGGAGGCCACCAGGAGAAGGAGACGGGCGGGCGCTCAGGGGACGCCCGACGTCGGGGCCCACGCACATCGGAGCGGGTCACGCCGTGGGGAGCAGATCGGCCGGCCAGGCCAGGGTCGTCTCGTCGACCCAGTAGGCGCGGACCGGCCGACCCCGGCACATCCCGCCGCACTGGGCGTCGTGGTGGCGGCGCGGACCGACCGGCCGGGTCGCGGACGCGGAGCGTCCTGCGCGGGTCGGGTCGTCGGCGCCGGAACGAGGGATGACAGTCACGGGGCACCACCTTCCTGATGACGGGATCAGCCTTGCACGTCGGGCCGCATCCCGCCAGGCCGGAAGGCGCGGGTCGCCCAGCGAATCGAGGTCGCCGGCCGCGCCGTCACCGCCGGCGGCTCCGATGAGGCGCCGGCGGATCGCGCGGCGACCGGTCGGCCTCCCGCCGTCGGGCGCCGAGGCGTCCCCGAGCGCCGTGGGTACCGGCGGTTCGCGGCGGAGGGATGCCGCGACGTGCGCGTCCTCTATGGTGGAGACATGACTCCTGATCGCACTGCCGCCCTGCCCGAGCCTGAGAACGTCGCCATCAAGGGGTGCGGGATGAGCCCTCACCCGATGACGGCCGTCGGGTCCTGGTCGACCGCCTGCGGCCGCGCGTGAGTAAGGCGCGGCCGAGCTCGACGAATGGGCTGGCGACGCCACGCCGTCGACGGACTTGCGGCGGGCCTTCCACCCGGGGATCTGACGTGGAGCAGTTCGTCTCCGCCTACCGCGCCGAACCGGCTGCGAGCCGCGGGCCGTGGCGGCGGTCGACGAGCTGCGCGCCCAGGCGCTGGACGGACGGGTGAGCCTGCTGATCGCCGGGCACGACAGGAACCGCACTCACGCCTGGGCACTGCGTGAGGCCATCCTCGCGTGGACGACCCGGACCCGCTGAGCTGAAACCGTAGCCGCATCGGTGGTCGATCCGCGCTCGGCCCGGTCCGCCGGGACGAGGGAGCGCGGGCGAGCACGCGACAGGGCGGCGGGACCCCGCCTGGCTCCCGCGCGCCTCAGGACTGGGTGTTGGCATGAGATAATGAGGGCCGACGAAGCTCACATGGATCTTTTCCTGTTTTCCACGGGTGTCATCGTGGAAGTCAAATTCGGGCGAGATGTTGCCGCCCTCAGCGATCTTGAGATGACCGTACATGTACGTCCTGCCGCTGGGGTCGACGTCGGTCGAGACGGGCAGCAGCCTGCAGCTGTTGAACTTCCGGCTCTGCCTGACGGTCTCGCTCTCCGTCATCGACAGCTTCTTCTCAGTGGCGGGCCAGCCTTCGGGAAATCCCTCCGCGCACCACTTCCCAGAATCCTCCGGGAAACTTTCGTCTCCCTGCGGTACCTGGCACATGCGGCCAGGGCCCGAAGCCCGCGCCACGCGGTATTGCCCCAGGCCGCGGCCCGGGGGCTCGCCACCAAGCACGCGAGGTCGTGCTCGGCCTTCTCCGGTAGGCATAGATCCTCGCTCAGGCAGGATTGCGCCGCCAGAATAGCCTCCTCGATGTCCTGCACCGTATCGGGTGCGTCAGTTCCGGGGTCGTCCTTCGCCCCCCAGTACACGTGCGATTCGCCGGCTTTTTCCAACTCCTCGCGCAGACGCACGAGGTGCCCGCGGAGCCTATTCACCTCATTGTCGCGTTCTTCGAGCTCCTCGCGAAGCGTGTCGTTCTCGGCCACGAACCCCGCCAGGTCCGCCTCCAGAGCCGCGGTCCTCGTCGAGCGCCACCGCCCCAGCGCCCCTCGACGGAGAGAAAATTGCGAGGGCGGCGGTGTCGGCAACCGGGCGGACAGGCGCCGCGGCGGTCTCGACGACCCGGTCGATACCGGCGGTCCACGAGGGCCGAAGGCGGCTGAGAGGAAGCGACTCTAGCCCAACCGTCGGACCTCGCGGTCGAGAGGAGCCGAGAGTAGACGCGCACGCAGCCGTTCCACACCCCAGATTCCCCACGCGATCGCGCAGCGCCCAGGACGCTTCGCGGTCCAGGGTGAAGACGTTGGCGAACCCTCTGACGCGCTCGGCGATCACATCCGCCCGGGCGAGCCACCTCCCGCCGTCGTCCCCTGTACGGCTGAGTGCGCACGACCGCCGGCAGGAGGCGTCCGGGAAGCCTGAGGACGTCGTTGATCAGAATCGGCACGCCATTGGCCGGAATCGCCACGGGCGGACAGAAGCGGCAACGATCCCAGCCTCGGCCTTCCCGGGAACCCGAGAAGATCATCGACGACGCGAGGACGCGCGATACCGACCCGCCTCGCCGGGTCGGACGTCTCCATCCGATCCTCGACCATGCACATCGACCCGTCCCATCGTCGCCGACGACCCCTGAGACGACCGTCCACCGGGTGGTGGAGTTCCAGCCATCGGCCGTCTTGCCCAGACGACTCCCTCCACCCTCCAGGATCGGCCCTGTCCGCAAATCGAGCGCAGGCTCACCGTTCTTCCCGGTCGGCCATCATGACGGGGCTTTCACCATCGGGAGAGTGCTTTGCCCCACCGGTCGCCCAGATGGTGAAGCGTGCTCGTGCGCCCGACAGGTGGTGCGCGCATGCCGCCGACCGACTCATCGTGCCACTGAATGCGGGACAAGTACGCTCATAGAGGCCCCTTCGAACTGGACGGGCGAGGGACATCGAATCGTCCCACGACCGGTACCGACCCAGGCTACCGTGACCGACTTGTTCTCGAGGGTTCCCTCCGCGCGCCAGTGCTCTTCTTGTGCGCGTGGGTCCCGCCTGATCCGGACGCAGCTCCTCCCAGCGGGTTGCGGCGCTCTGCGGATGCCCCGCTCGTAACCGCTGTCCGTGGGTTCGTAGAAAGGTTCGGCCCGCCCGGCGGAGCGTAGTCATCGGGAAGTAGTCGGCTCCGGAGTAGCCGCCGGGCGCATCGGGGTCGTACTGGCAGCCCTCGCCGTGGCCAGCTTTTTTCATCAAACCCGTGGGCGCGTTGAGGATGTGCGCCGGCGGAGCGAGCGATCCGGTTCCGCGGGCGGCCTTCCGCGCCCGAGTCAGCCCCCGGTAGACCGCGACCGACTTGGGCGCGGTGGCCAGGTGGACCACGGCCTGGGCGATAGCGAGCTCTGCCCTCGGGCGAGCCGAGGCGCCTGCAGGCGTCCCAGGCGGCCAGCGTCGTCCGCAGCGCCTCGGGTCGGCCATCCCCACGTCCTCGCTGGCGAAACGGGTCAGGCGGCGCACGATGTGAGGGGATCCTCCCGCCGTCGAGCATCCGCGCCAGCCAGTACAGGGTCGCGTCCGGATCGCATCCGCGCATCGACTTGTGGAGGGCGGAGATGAGGTTTGTAATGCTCCTCGCCCGATTTGTCGTACAGGGGCGCCCGTGAGGTGACGACGGCAGTCAGGTCCTCGGCGGTCAGGTCCTCGGCGTCGCCCCCGCTCCCCTGGAGGCGCTCCCAACCCAGGATCTGCTCGACCATGCCCAGCAGATAGCGGCCGTCGCCGTCGGCCATGGCGAGCAGGGCGGCGCGGGCCTCGCCCGTCAGGGGCGGACGCCGGCCGATGGCCGCCTCGGCGCGGGTGAGGAGCTCGGTCAGGGCGGCCTCGCCCAGGCGGTGCAAAACCAGGACCTGGCAGCGCGACAGCAGGGCGCCGTTCAGCTCGAAGCTCGGGTTCTCCGTGGTGGCGCCGACCAGGACGACCGTCCGTCCTCGACGTAGGGCAGGAAGGAGTCCTGCTGGGCGCGGTTGAACCGGTGGATCTCGTCGACGAACAGCAGTCGCCCTGTCCGATCCCGCGGCGACGGGCGGCGGCGGTGAAGACCTTGCGCAGGTCCGCCAGCCCGGAGAAGGTCGCCGAGACCTCGCTCGAAGACCAGGCCGGTGCGCTCGGCGAGCAGCCGGGCGATGGTCGTCTTCCTGCAGCCGGGCGGACCCCACAGGATGATCGAGGACAGGGCGGCCCGCCTCGATCATGCGGCCCAGCGGCGGCATTCGGGCCAGCATGGTCCTGGCCGACAACGTCGGCCAGCGTGCGCGGGCGCAGGCGATCGCGAGCAGCCGCGTCGGATCCCCTGACGACGGCGGCCCCGTCCTCCGCCGCGGCGTCGAAGAGGGAGGCGTCCTGCGGGCTCATGACTCCAGACTACGGCGGGCCGCCGACGGCCGGGCGGGCGCGGGAGGAGCGGCTGCCGAAGGAGCGCTGCCGCACCGAGTCGACCTCGGGCTTGTGCGCGCCCAAAAATAGATATCATATTGATAGATCCGGTCCTCCAGGCGCGCATGCCGCCCGGCGCCGGCGCTACTGACCGGGAGGCCCCGTGCCCGACACACCGAACACCACTACTGCTACCGCTGCGCACGCCAACGCGCCCGAGCCGTCCACCGCCCGCGTCGACATCACCGAGAGGCCCGCGCCGCGGGATCGGGCGCGGCCTTCCTCGGCCTCGTTCTCCTGCTGGTGGGTCTGGCCGGCTCGATCCTCCTGGTCGTCAGAGGCTGTGTCATCGCCGGCGGGGGCGAGCAGAATCGAGGCGTGCCGCTGATCGTCGCCGGAAGCGTCACGTTCGTGGTCGTTCTCGTGCTCACGGAGCTGCCTGGTCATCGTCGTCCCCGGTCAGACCAGCGTCCGCCAGTTCCTGGGCCGGTACATCGGCACCGTGCGCCGCCCGGGGCTCGCGCTCGTCCCGCCGCTGACCAACGGCAAGAAGGTCTCCGTCAAAGTTCACAACTTCGAGACCAACGAGCTCAAGGTCAACGACCTGGACGGCAATCCCGTCACCATCGCCGCCATCGTCGTGGCGGGTGGCCGACACGGCCCGCGCCGTCTTCGCCGTCGAGGCCTACGAGGAGTTCATCAGGGCCCAGGCCGAGTCCGCGCTGCGCCACGTCGCCACCGTCCACCCCTACGACGAGCCCGGTCCGGGCGAGACCTCCCTGCGCGGGGGCACCGACGTCGTCTCCGCCGAGCTGGCCGCCGAGGTCGCCGCCCGGGTCGCGCTGGCCGGCCTGGAGATCGTCGAGGTGCGCATCTCCTCGCTCGCCTACGCTCCCCGAGATCGCCCAGGCCATGCTCCAGCGCCAGCAGGCCGGCGCCGTCATCGCTGCCCGCGAGCAGATCGTCGAGGGCGCCGTCACCATGGTCGACCAGGCCCTCAGACGCCTGGAGAACGACGACATCGTCGCCATGGACGATGAGCGCCGCGCACAGATGGTCTCCAACCTCCTGGTGGTCCTGTGCTCCGACCAGCGCACCCAGCCCGTGGTCAACACCGGCTCGCTCTACGCCTGGAGCCGTGGCCGAGGGCAGCGCCGGCAAGTCCTGCTCCGGCTGGACCCCGCCGTCCACGCGCCGTGGCCGTGGGCGGCGGACGACCTGCGCTCGGTCAACGCCCAGATCGAGATCATCCTGCGCCGGGCGCTCGCCGACGCCGGGCGCGGGGTCAGGCGACGCCCATGCGCGGGCGAGGCGGCCGCGCAAGGATTCCGGGAAGCCGCGCGGGAACGAGTGACGGCGATAGTCGGGACGCGGAGAAAGCGACGGCATCGCCCCGAGCGGCCGGCGGTCCGGGCGTCGGCCACCGGACGCCCGGAAGATCGCGGGCATCGCCCCGGACGGCCGGCGGCTCTCTCCAGGTCCGCGATTCGGGGGCTTGTCGTGCCAGGTGCGTACGGTCGCATGATCTGTTCAGGCGCTCGAGGCTCTTCTCGCTGTTCGCTCCCCGTTCATGGCCTCCTCCTCGACGGCGGGCGACGGCGTTGCGGCAGGTGGCGTTGAGCTCAGAGAGGACTTGCCCGAGCCGGAGACCCCGGCCACCGCCGCGACGTCGCCGTCAATGCCGTTAATGCCGTCAACGCCGTGCGCGGCGTGCCATGAGAGCGGTGATGCGGAGATGCGGTGATGCTACTGTGTTCTCATGCGGACAACGCTGGATATCGATGACAGTGTTCTCGCCGTCGCGAGGGAGAAGGCGCGGCGCGGCCTCTCCCTCGGCCGGGCCGTGTCCGGACTACGCGCTGCGCGGGATTCTGCGGTGGCGGACCGGACGCCGGCTCTCGCGGGGTCCCCGTTTTCACGCCTCCTCAGGGGGCCCGCCTCGACACGGTGACCCTGGACCTCGTCGAGAGGCACCGCGATGGCGACGAGTGAGCGAGTGCTGCGCCTGCTCGACGTCAACGTGATGCTTTGCGCTCTCTCTGGCCAATCACGCTCATCACAGGGTCGCCACCAGCTGGTTCGAGGATGTCGGCGCATGGGCCACGTGTCCGATCACCGAGTCCGCGTACTGCCGGCTCCTGCTCAACTCGCATGTCACGGGGTTCGAGCTCGGCGTCTCGGAGGTCTTCGATGCCTTGAGGACGTTCTGCTCGGTCAGCGGGCACGAGCTCATCGAGGACTCGGCGTCATTGACCGCTCCTGCCATCGATGTCAGCGGGCTCGTCCGGACGCCGTCAGATCACGGACTTCCATCTGTGGACCTGCGGCGCGCGTTCCGGGGCTCTGCTGGCGACGCTGGACGCGCGGATCCTCCGGCTCTGGCGCACGAGGATCGCCGCTTCGTCGAGGTCATCCCCGTCGACTGAGGGGCGGGCGGCTGCGCGAGGAGGAATGACGACGGGGCTGGATGCGTCCGATAGCGCCTGTGCAAAAAGAGCTGTTCCCATGAGTCGTTTCCGCTCCGACGACGCTCCTGCGCTCATCCGCGCCGCTGATTACCGTCCTCGGTCCCACCACCGCACACGCCGACGAGATCCGTGAGCGGGCTCGGACGCACGGCCTGCGAGCGATCTCAGAGTCTTGGTCGGAGGTACGCGGCGAGGACGGATTCGATTCCGATATCGACCTGGTGGTCACGCCGTCGGCCGAGACCGATCTGTTCGATCTCGCCCTGTTCGTCCGCGAGGTCGAGGAGCTCACCGGGCTCCCCGACGGATGCGGTCTCCGATGCGGAGATGCCCGCCATACTGGAGCGCCTCCGCAGGCGAACGGGCGGACCCGCCCGCACCGGGTCCGATGATAAGCGCCTCGGCGCTGCGGCCGAGTCGTGGTGACCCGCCGTCTCGGCCCGAGCGAGCGGGTGCCTCGAGGGCCGGATGACGGCTGATGCCGGGTCGCTCCTCTCCCGAGGACGCCTCGTTCCGACTCGCTCGGTGTCCAAATCTGCCACAAAGCGGCCGGACTGCGCTGTACCGGAAGACGACAATCGTTGAAATTCCGGGTCTCGTCCCATCGCTGATGCCGCTTCGCGGCTTCTTTGTGGCAGATTTGGACACGCGTCGCCCAGGCTTTGGTCCCGCGCGCCTCATGCGACTCATGCAGTTTCCATCGATCGCGCCTCGACCTCTCGATCTCGGGCGCGGCCAGTTTCTGCGGGATCCGTTGAGACGGGCCCGGCCGGAGCCGATTGCCCGACTCCCGCCCCCTGACGGATCCCCTCTCATTCGCGCATTCGTACTGGCGCGGCGGTGCCCGTAGTGCCGGCGGTGATGGTCAGGATGGTGAAGGCGTCGCATTGCCGGGCCGACGGTGACGCTGGAGCGTCCCGAGCTGTCGCGCCCGCGGTTCGTGTCTACGCCCCCGCCATACGGATGCATGACCCTTGAACCGACCGCAGCTCGCGAGGGCCCTGGACGCCTTCGCCTCCGCGACCCGGACCTGGTTCGGCCTCGCTTCCCGAGCGGCCCGACGCCGGTCCAGGAGCGCACCTGGGCGGTCATCGGTCGCGGCGAGAACGCGCTGGTCATCGCGCCCACCGGATCGGGCAAGACGCTGGCCGCTTCCCTGTCCGCCATCGACCGGCTCATCCAGGACGCCGCGCCCGGACATGACGCGACCGGACCCGCACGGGCGAGACGGCGCGGCGTGCGCGTGCCGTACATCTCCCTCGCTCAAGGCCCTGGGCGCCGACGTCGAGCGCAACCCTGCGCCGGCCGCTGTCCGCCATCACTGCCGCCGGCCCGGCGCCAGCGTCGCGCCGGTCACCGTCGGCGTGCGCAGCGGGACACGCCCGCCGCCGAGCGCCGCCGTCTGCGCACCCGCCCGCCCGACATCCTCATCACGACGCCCGTCCCTCTACCTCATGCTCACGTCCGCTGCGCGAGACCCTGCGCGGCGTCCAGACCGTCATCGTCGACGAGATCCACTCCTTCGCCGCCAGCAAGCGCGGCACCCACCTGGCGCTGAGTCTGGAGCGGCTCGATGACCTCCTGGAGCGTCCCGCTCAGCGCATCGGCCTGTCCGCTACCGGTCGCCCCGCGCGAGGGGATCGCCCGCTTCTGGGCGGGGGCCGCCCGTGTCCGTCATCGCAGCCGATTCCTCGACGACGCCGGAGGTGAGCGTAATCGCCCCCGTGGCCGACATGGCTCGCGTGCCCGCCACCGCCGACCGGCGCACCCGCATGGAGCGGGCCGGGCAGACAGGGCGAGCCGGTCGGGCTGCGGCGCTGGGGCCTGGGCACGGGGGCCGTCCGGTCGCGACGGGCAGGGCGCCTGGGTCGGACCGCTCTGCGCCGCGCCCTGGCCGATACAGCCGGCGCCGGCGATCCGCGCCCGGCGACGTCGTCGGTGGGATGCGTCGCGGGATCGGACCCGGGCGACGCGGCCGGGGCGGACGGGACGGACTGCGCCGCGGATCGGGCCCGGCCGACCGGGTGGGCGGACCGGGGTCCCCGCTTTCCGCCGCCCGCATCGGGCGCGGGCGACGGCGCCCGGCGGACGGCCTCCATCTGGCCGCACATCGAGGGCGGTCCTCGACCAGGTGGTCGCTCACCGCACGACGCTCGTCTTCGTCAACTCCCACGGCGCCTGCGAGAGACTGACCGCGCACTCAACGAGGCCTGGGCCCTGCGCGCGGGCGCCCGGGTCGACCGCTCCCCACGACGCCGGGAGCGGATCGGCTGCCGGGAGCGGCCCTGAACCCGCCCGAGTCCGCGAATCCTGGGAGATGGGCGAGACCGCGTACGCCTTGCCCTGCCCGGGAGCGCCCCCGTCATCGCCAAGGCCCACCACGGCTCGGTGTCCAGGGCAGCGCCTCGCCATCGAGCGCGAGCTCAGAATCCGGTCGGCTGCGCTGCGTGGTCGCCACCGCCTCCCTCGAGCTGGGCATCGACATGGGCGCCATCGACCTCGTCCTCCAGATCGCGCCCCTGCCGTCGGTCGCCTCCGGCATGCAGCGGGTGGGCCGGGCCGACCACCGCGTCGGCGGGCGGCCGCACGGCATCATCTACCCCGTCGAGCGCACTCGGCTCATCGACGCCGCCGTCACCGCTGAGGGCATGCGCGCCGGCGACATTGAGCGCACCGTGCCCGTGACCAACGCCCTGGACGTTCTGGCTCAGCAGACCGTCGCCGCCGCCGTCGTCGAGGACCTGGGACCCCGACGCCTGGTACGCCACCGTCCGACGCGCCGCCTACGCCAGCCTGCCGCGCCCGGCCTTCGACTCCGTCCTGGAGATGCTCACGGCGCCTACGCCTGCGCGGACCTGAGCGACTTCGCCCCGCGCCTCGTGCGCGATCCTGGCACCGGCGTGCTCACCGCCCGGCCCGGCGCCCAGCGCCTGGCCGTCACCGCTTCAGGCACCATCCCGACCGCGGCATGTTCCCCGTCGTCCTGCCCGAGGGCGCCTGGAGACGGCGGCGGCGGCGCATCGGCGAGCTCGACAGAGGAGATGGTCAACGAAACCGCCGTCGGCGACATCGTCACGCTGGCACAGGGCTGGCGGGTGCGGGAGATCGGCGCCGACCGCGTCGTCGTCGACCCCGCCCCCGGCCGCAGCTCCGCCTGCCCTTCTGGAGGGGACGGGCGCGCGCCCCGCCGCCACCGGCGCCGCCAGGGCGCCTTCCTGCGAGGCCGCTGCAGGACTGCCGGATGGGCTGGCCGGACGGCGCCCCGGACGGCGGGGCCCGGGCGTCCCGGACTGTCACCGGCGGACCCGCTGCGTGCCAGTGATGAGGCGGTTGACGGCGCCGGCCTGGAGACGGCCGACGCTGAGACGGCCGGGCCGGGCGGCCTCGCCGACGTCGGCGCGAGGCCCGCCTCCTGGACCGCCTCGCCGCCGCTCGGCGGACGACGCCGCCCGGTCCAACCTCACTCGCCCCTGCTGCACGAACAGCGGCCGTCGCGCGTCGTCGAGCGACACCGCTCTCGTGCTGGAGCGGTATAAGGACGAGGGCGGCAGCTGGCGGATCATCCTCCACAGCCCTTACGGACGGCGCGTCCACGAGCCGTGGGCCATGGCGATCCGCGAGCGCGTGCGCCGGCTGCTCGGCCTCGCCCCGCAGGTCGTCGCCGCCGACGACGGCATCGTCCTCCAGGTGCCGGCCGTGCGGGAGGAGGCCGTCGGCGCGGGGCCCCTGCCTGGTCCGTTCGGCGCCGCCGGCCCGCTCAGGGCCGAGCTTGTCGTCTTCGACGCCGAGGAGCTGACCCGGTTCGTGCGTTCGCGCATCGACGGGACCGCCCTGTTCGCCGCCCGCTTCCGCGAGTGCGCCGCCCGCTCCCTGCTCATGCCGGCGGCCGTTCCCGGCCGGCGCACGCCCGTGGCTCCAGCGCATCAAATCCGGCCAGCTCCTCGAGGCGGCCCGACGGTTCCCCGACTTCCCCGACCTTGGGTGGAGGCGGCGCGAGTGCCTTCAGGACGTCTACGACCCGCCCGCCCCCTGGCCCGCCTCATGGAGCGGATCGCCGCCGGGAGGGTGCGGATCATCGACGTGACCACCCCCGGTGCCCTCGCCCTTCGCCCACCCGCTCCTGTTCTGGCTACACGGGCGCCCTGCTCTACCAGGAGGATCTGCCTCACGCGAGCGTCGCGCCCGGCTGCTGTCCCTGGATCCCGACGCCGTCGCCGCCCTGATCGGGTGACGACGGCGTGCCGATCTGCTGGACGAGGGAGGTCTGGCGCGCGTCGACGCCGAGCTGCACTGGCTCGCCCCGAGCGCCGAGCGCGCGCCCTGACGCCGGGGATCGCGGACCTGCTGCGCGAGCTCAGGGCCGCTGACCCTCGGCGGGCTGGCTGCGGTGCCGAGTCGGGGAGAGCGCGGCCGGGATGCGGAAGCGGTTGCGTGCCCGCTGCCGCCGCCGTCCGCGACGCGCTCGCGCCGGCTGGAACGCGCCCGGCGGGCCCCTGCCGGTGCGGATCGGCGGGCACGAGTACTGGGCGCGCGCCGAGGACGCTCCGTTGCTCCGCGCGGCCCTGGGCGTCGACGTCCCGCACTGGGTCCGGCAGCGGGGAATCCGCCGCACGCCGTCCGGTCGGGCGCGGCCCGCTGGACGACCTCGTCCTGCGTCATGCGCGCACCCGCGCGGGGTGGACGCCCGCAGCGTCGCCGACGCCTCGGCCTCGAGCCGGACGCGGCCGGTGAGGTCTCGCCCCGCCTGAGGAGCCGACGGCGCCCTCGTGCGACTCGGCGGCGCCGATACGGGTGACGGGCGGGCGGTGGTCGAGCCGACGGGCGGTGGATAGCTCTGACGTCCTGCGGCGCGTGCGCAGCCGCTCTCTGGCCCGGGCGCGGCGGGCCACCCGGCCCGTGAGCCCGCACGCTCTCCAGCGACTCGTCCTGGCCCGCGCCGGCGTCGCCGAGCCGCGCGGCGGCATCGACGCGCTCGCCGACGCCGTCGCATGCCCAGAGGAGCCTGCATGCCCGCAGCCGCCTGGGAGAGGGACGGTGCTTCGGGCGCGTCGCCGACCACCGTCCCGCGCCATGCTCGACGAGCTCGTCGCCGCTGGCGACGATCATCTGGCAGGCGCTCGCGCACCCGCGGGAGGGTCCGACCGGGGCGAAGGAGCGCGCTCGCGGTCGACCACGCCCGAAGAACGGTCCGAGGAGAACGGGCCGCGCCGGACCCGAGGACCGCCCCGGCGTCGGCATCGAGCCGGGCCGCCGAACCGCCCGCCGAGATCGCCCCTGCATCCGTCCGACTCCCCGCTGGCGCCCGGGATGGGCGCGAGCCTCGCGCCGACGCCGACGCACGCCGCCGAGGTCTGGAGCCTCGGCGGGCGCGGCTGGCCACCGCATCCTCCTTCGGACCGGTGCGACGCGCCTTGAGTCCGAGGTCCGGCCCGGGCCGCTGCGCGAGGCGGGTGCGCAGCCGCCGCGGTCGTGGTCGCTACACGGGCCTCCTCGGCTCGCGCGGACGCCGGCGGCCGAGGGTGGCCTGACCGGCTCCGGCCCCGCCGCCCTCGTGGTGGGGCCGGCCTGGCACCGGTTGCGAGACGCCCGGGTCGACGACGTCGAGACGGCGCTGGCAGGCGTCGAATCCCTGCTGGACCGCTACGGCGTCATCACCCCGGATCTGGCGCTCGCGGTCGGGCTGCCGGGCGGATCAGGCTGCTCATGCCGCTGCTGCGCCGGATGGAGGATACCGGGGCGCTGCTGCGCGGGATCTTCATCGAGGGGCTCGCGGTCCAGTTCGCCGAGCGGGAGACCGTCGAGGCGCTGCGCTCCTTCGGTGGGCGGGACGGCGCGGGCGATGGGGCCGACGGCGCCGGGGCCCGGGCGGATTCAGCGGGCCGAGCCGTCGTCGTCGACCTTACGGATCCCGCCTGCCTGGTGGGCCGCGGCGTGCCCTGGCCGGCGCCGGCGCTGCCCCCGATTTCCGGGCGGGGACGTATCGCGCACTCGATGCGGCGACAGGGGACCGGCGTCGTCCTGTCTCGACGGGCGGCCCGTGCTCTACGCTGGGCAGAACCTGCGCGCGCTCGTGTCGTACACGGATGAGCGCGATGAGCTGGAGACGGCGCTGGAGGTTCTCGTCGTGGCGCAGCGGCGGGCGGCGGAGCAGGAGGCGGCGGGCGCCGGGCCGCGCCGTGTGGAGACCCTCAACGGGATCCCCGCCGTCGACCGGACGGTCGCCGAACTGCTGGGAGGCCGGATTGGTGCGCGCGAACCGCAGGGCATGCGGCTGGTCATCGACCTCTACGGGCGCCGCTGAGCGGCAGCCGGCGGCGCCACCGCCCGTGCTGGGAGACGATACTCGGCACTCGGCGATTCTCCGCGGGGATCCACTCCCGGGCCCCGCCTCGGCAGGGGCTGGTCGTCCTGAGCTCGGCGTTCCCCGAGGGCGTCGGCGGCGTCGGCGCGGACGACATGCTCAGGGCCGAACTGGTGCTGCTCACCAACGAGACCCTGGCAGTCGCGGCCTCGGCCGCACCGGAATTCCCGCTCGACCTGGTACACGTGCACATCAATCGAATCGGGCTCAACCCGCCCGAGGAGTGCCTCGGCCGCCTACCTGTTCGCCATCAACCACACCGCTCGAGGAGCCACTCCACCATGACCGACCAGAGCCCCGCTCTTGAGCTGCGGGACGTCCGCAAGCGCTACGACACACCCGGAGGGACCATCGACGCCCTCGCGGGCATGACCCTCACCGCCGAGCGGCACAAGATCCACGCCTTCCTCGGCCCCAACGGCGCCGGGAAGAGCACCTCCCTGGAGATGACGGTCGGCCTGCGCACCCCCGACTCGGGCACCGTGCGCACCCTGGGCCTCGACCCGCGCACGGCACGGGACGAGCTCAGCCGCCGCGTCGCCATTCAGCCGCAGGAGGCCAAGATCTTCGAGTACCTGCGCGTCGGCGAGCTCCTGGACCTGTGGTCCTCCTTCTACGACCACCCCCGCCCCGCCGGCGAGATCCTCGACTCCCTCGAACTCACGAAGTTCGTCAAGCGCCAGGTGACGAAGCTCTCGGGGGGCACACTCCAACGCCTCAACGTCGCCCTGGCGATGGTCTCCGACCCCGAGCTGCTCATTCTCGACGAGCCCTCCACCGGCCTGGACCCGCGGGCCCGGGAACGGCTGTGGTCGGTCCTGTCCAGCTGGAGGGACCACGGCACCACGATCGTCCTGTCCACGCACTCCATGGAGGAGGCCACCGCGCTGGCGGACTTCGTCTTCATCGTGGACCGCGGCCGGTGCGTCAGCTCCGGGACCCCCGAGCAGCTGATCACCTCCTTCGCCGGAGGACCGGCGGTCGTCTTCCGCCCTGTCCGGGGACCTGTCCAACGACAACGCCGTCCCGGCTGAAGTCCCTCGGGACCTCACGGTCAACCCGGACCGCTCCGCCACCCTCAACACGGCGCGGACCGATGAGGCGCTCGCCCTCCTGTCCCGCACCACCGGATGCCACGACCTCGGCGTCCGCCGGCCCACGCTGGGCGACGCCTACCTGGCCGCCACCGGCACCCAGACTGACCGCCACCACGACACCCTCGGGAGACTGACCATGACCGCCACCACGATCACCGGCGCGCGCCGCAGCGCCCGGCCCCTCATCATCACCCACTGGCGGGAGATGTCCCGCAATCGGACGAACTTCTGCTTCGTCCTCGTCTTCCCCTTCCTCCTGGCCGGAATGTTCCTGGGGCATGAACGAGATCCTCAGCTCCTCCATGCAGGGCCCGGGACCCGACTTCTCCGTCATGGTGGTCCCCCTCGCCCTGTGCATGCTTCTCACCGGGACGTGCATGACCCTGACCTCCGGCCCGATCGCCGAGTACCGGCAGCACGGCACCCTGCGCATTCTGGGCACCACCCGGTGTCACGCAGCATTCATCGTCACCCACCTGGCCATTCGGGTGCTCCTCACGCTCGTGCTCAGCGCCCTGGTCGCCGTTCTGGGCGTAGTCCTGGACATTGCCGAGCCCGCCGCCGTGTGGCGCGCGATCCTCGTCGCCCTGCCGTCCTCGGTCCTGTTCCTCAGCCTGGGCTACCTCATCGGCTCGCTCATCGAGTTCAGGGCAGGCCGCCACCAATACCGCCACATTCACCGGACTGTTCTTCCTGTTCGCGTCGGGAGTCGCATCCCCCAAGAGCTCCTGTCCGACTCGATCAAGCGCGTGCTCGACTTTCTCCCCACGGCCTACTCGGGGACCTGCTGTTCTGGATCTCCGGAGGCCAGCGAGGCACGGACTCTTCTGGACTTCGTGATCCCTCATCGTGTCCGCAGTTGTAGTCGTCCCCTCGGCTATCAAAGCCTTCCGTTGGGAGACTGCGAGAATTGAGCGGGTCGTCAGCCTCGACTCCCTTTGTGCGCCTCGACGACGATCTCAAGACGGCTGCCGACGTCCAACTTCCGCAGTCGATGGAGGAGACGTGGGTTTTCACGGTGGTCTCCGCAACGTTCATCTGGCGTGCGATCTGGTGGTTCGTGCGGGCCTGGCACAGGAGGCGAGCACCTGCTGCTCGCGGTCGGACAGGTCCAGGTCCGCGATGGAGCCGGCGGTGGGGGACTGCCCTTGGAGGTATCGGTCCAGGACGCGGCTGGTCGGTCCGGGGAGAGGACCTTGCCGCCGGCGTGAATGGTGCGAATCGCTTCTGCGATCTCCGCCGGACGAGGTTGTTTTGAGGAGGAAGCCGGAGGCTCCGGCCGCGATCCCGCCGTCGAGGAAGTGAGTCGTCATCGAAGGTTGTCAGCAGGAGACCGCGTTCTCTCGGTGATCTTCATGATCCGAACTCGCATCAGCACTACGCACAACAACAGCAACACGAAGCAGATGCCCAACCGCACAGCCTGACCCAGAAGGAACGGCACTCATGTCGTGGCCTAAGCGCCAGGCCAGGAGGTCCCCGGCGACGGTGGCCGCCGCGATGGCGAGAGCCGCGGCCGGCGGTGTGCTCGCAGGAGGACGAACAGGGCGAACCACGCGGCGATCGCTGTTCCCCGCCTGGAGTGCCAGTGATGCCGATGCTGCAGACCACGCTTGGTGCCAGCGCTGCTGTGGCCGTCCACGGGAAACGGGGGACGAGCAGCAGCGCCCAGGGCGAACAACCCCACGGCGTCACCCGGCTCGAACCTCTGGAACAGCGCCGGAACGGTGGAGAAGCACAGGCTGATGGCCACGAGGGCACCCAGCCCCCGGCGCGCACGCAGGCCCGAGCGCAGCCGATCGGCGGTGTGGTGGAGCATCGGTGGCGACAGGGATGGCACACGCGATCGTTGATCTCATCGGACCCATGTCATGGGTTTCGGCATCGCCTTTATCGGACTGTTCGCCGGCGCCAGCGAATATCGCTGAGTGGAGGAGAGGGTGTGGTGCGCGTCCTGCGTTGCGCACCCATGAGCGCGTATCAGATCCTCGCTTGTTCCCTAACAGTCGCGACCGTCTCGGCCTGGATTCAGACGATTCTCATCGCCGTGGTGAGTGTGACGCAGATGGTTGGGATGACGCTTTCTGTGGGGCGGCCCTATCGGTGATCCCAGTATTTCTTGGAACACTACTGTTCTACTCGCTCGGAGTTCTCATCGGGCAGGTCGTTCCCACGATTTCTGCCGTATCATTTATTATCTCACTCATTGTTATGCCTATGGGCGTCGTCTCCGGAGCCGTGATGCCCCTGGAGGCTCTGCCGAATTGGGTTCAGACGGTCTCAGAGTTCCTTCCGCTGACCTACCTCCTGGATGCGATCCGCTGGCCTTTGACTGGTGTGGCGCCCTGAGTGACTGTCTGCGCGGCTGTGGGCTCACCGCTGCTGCAGGTATCCTTTTGTTCTGGCTCAGCGCACGGTTCATGCGCTGGAACTAGGGCCCGAGGCGGCTCTTATCCGCCGGCAGTACCGCATGGCCGGCGGGCCTCAACGCCTCGTACGCCCGGACCCGCCGGCCAGCTCGCGGAAGACGATCGGACCCGGAGCACGGCCCCCGGTGCGCGACAATGGGACCGTGACGGACCTGCACCCCTCTGACCGGACGATCTTTCGACTCCCCGGTCACCGGGAACCGGCTGGCCCGGCGACCCGGCCGACGCCCGCACCCTCGGTGGCCCGCTCGGCCGACGGCGTCGCTCGCCTGGCCGGCACCACGGCCGACCCGGCGACCCTCGACGCCCCGCATATCGGTGTGCCGGGCCTGCCCGCGCCTGGTCGCCTGGCGCGAGGTCGCCACCACCGGGCGTCGCGCCTCCTTCGTCCACGAGGCCCCTACTGGGGCGGCCAGTGCCCAGCATCGGACCGGCGGACGCGCGCATCTCACGTCGTCGGCCTGGCACCCGCCGCCAACGGCGCCAATCGCACCGGCCGGATGTTCACCGGCGACCGCTCCGGGACTGGCTGCGGCCGCCTTCCACCGCGCCCTGCCTGGCCACCCGCGGCACCTCCCAGGCGGCCGGCGACGGCACCGAGCCGATCGACCTGCGCATGGGCGCCGCGGTAGCTGCGCGCCGCCCGCCAACAAACCGACCACGACTGAGAAAACCACCTGCCTGCCGTGGATCGCCCGTGAGCTGGAGCTCATGACGCACGTGCGCGTGCTGTTGGCGTCGGTGGGATCGCCTGGGACACCGCCCTGCGGGTCGTACGTCAGGCAGGCTGGACTGTGCCCCGGCCCAAGCCTCGCTTCGCTCACGGCGCCGAGGCCGCCCTCACGCGCCCCGACGGCCGGGCGATCACGCTGCTGGCCAGCTACCACCCCAGTCAGCAGAACACCTCACCGGTCGGCTCACCGAGGACATGCTCGACGCCGTGCTCGCCCGTGCCGGCGAGCTGGCCGGAATCCGCCGACTGATCGTCCCGGCCGCGCGAACCGAGTCCGCTGGGCTGGGTGAGCAGGCCCGTGCCGAAGCTCTGGAAGATGCGGCGGTCGGCGTCGAAGAGGTCCCGCCGTGGACGGCGTCGTGCACTCCGGCCGGCCAGGGCCACGGCGACGGCGTCAGCGCCGTCGAGGGCCCGCGTGAGCTCCCCGGCGCTGGCCGATGCTGGCCGCCTCCGCGGGGAGGACCGGTGGCGGCGACGTCGGCCTGCGCGGGGCATGAGAAGCCGGTCGTGACTGTGGCCGTGATCCGGGTCTTGGGCAGTCGGCCTCCTCGGGGCGGGGCCTCGGGCAGCCGTCCTCACCGCGAGGGAGCGAGGACCGCGGCGGGGAGCGCTTGCACGAGTCCCGTGGTCGGGCCGAGATCATCCCGGGCGGCGGTGAGCGCCGTGAGTATCGAGCGGATCGGATGGGGCCGCCCGTGGTGAACCGTGGCGACGACGTCGAGGGGGGGCGTGAACGGCATGCCTGGTGGCCGGAATGACAAGAGGCGTGACAGCGACAGCGGTGTCGGCGATGGTGGCGGTGCCGATAGGGCGGGCAGCGCTGACGGCGTTGACGAGGGGCCCATGGTGGAGGAGGCGGATGACGAGGTCGCTCGCATGTCGCCGGGGGCGGTTGGAGGCCTTCAGCGACGGCGTCATCGCGATCGCCATCACGCTGCTGAGCCTGGAGATCAGGCTTCGGAGGACCTGAGCCTGCTCGACGGGCTGTCCTCGCTGTGGCCAAGCTACGTGAGGCTTCGTGCTCAGCTTCCCTGCTGATCGGGCAGGTGTGGCTCAATCATCACGCCATCTTCCAGCGGATTCGGTAGTGTCGATCAGTGGGTCCTCGTCTGGAATCTGCTGCTTCGCTGGACGTCGCCTTTCTCCCTTCGCCACCACCGTGCTCACCCGCGCCCTCAAGACCGGTGGGGAGGCGCAGGGCCGGCGCCGTCTTCACGGCCTGGTGCATGATGTTCGGCGGCTTCTTCTTCAACGGCCTGCTGGCAGGCGGCCATCAGGGACAGGGGCTGCTGAGGCCCGGGTACCCGACGCCGTTGTGCGGGCCATGACGCGGCGCTTCGCCATGGGGCCGATCCTCTACGCGATCGCCGCGGCCGTGAGCATGGTCAGCGCCTGGCTGAGCGTGACCACTACTTGCTCCTCATCGTCTTCTACACGCTGGGAGGCTCCCGGCGCCGCGGCGGGAGCCGGGAGCCGCAGCGGTCCCGTCGGCGCAGCGCGAGCTCCGACCGGTCGCCCGACTGAGCGCGGGTCCCCTGCCCGCCCGGTCGTCGGCGCCGAGCGGACCCCGGGCCGGTCGCTCGGTCGGCCGGAGTACCGGCCGGAATAGTCCGGTTGCGGTGGCCCAGTTGCAGCGCTCCCTCGGAATCCGCATGTCCCCCGTCCTCTGCACTCCTCGGATGATGTCTGTGATTATTCTTCATTGCACGGCAGCCTGCGTGCCGATTGCCCCTGGCCGTGGCGGTGCCGGTGGTGCTGCGCCGGGCCGGGTTCGTCGACGAGCGGCGCTGGCGCTGGTGGCTCTACGCGGCGTGCGCGATGTTCGCGGTGTCGTGGTACCTGCCGTCGCCGCTGATCGACGGGCAGGACACCAGCTTCACCACCCACTTCGTGGGCGGCGGCGTATTCACCGGATTGCTGTGGTACCACCTGAAGCGGTCGCTGGGCTGGCGCGGCCACTGGCTGATCGAGGCGTTCTCGCTGTTCGCACTGGTCTCGGCGCTCGGTTGCATCAATGAGCTGTTCGAGCTCGCAACGGTGAGGGCCGGTCTGGTGCGACTCAGCCTGACCGATACGAACTGGGATATTCTCGCCAACTCGCTGGGGGCGCTGGCGGTGTACGGCGGCTATCTGCTGGGCGGATGGCTGGGCGACCGGAAACGAGGGTGAGGCCGGGGGCTTTCTCGCTGGGTGTCGCCGGTGTCGCCGGGTGGAGCCCGCGACCTCATCGGCGCTGCTCATCTCGATGCCGCCCGCGGCGCTCTGATCTTCAAAGATGTCCAAATCTGCCACAAAGGCCGACTTTGTACACACCGAAGGCGTGGGCGATCCGCGTGATGTCAACGATCCGCAGCATCCTGCGTGGTACAAAGTAAGTTCTTTGTGGCAAATTTGGACACGCCTCTGAGCACCTCTGCGCCCGGATGAGTCCTACTGCGTCTCAGGAGTCCCATGCGCCCCAGTAGGCCAGTAGGAGGGCGGTGCCGGTGCACCCCAGTAGGCCAGCAGGAGGGTGGATGCCGGTGATTCGACGCTTTCGGGTGGCGCGTGGTCGCTCCGTGCGCTGGATCTACCTCGAGGAGGTTCTAAGGAAGGTACGACTGCGCGCATCCGGGTACGACCGCGCGCGGGCCGGTTGAAGACACTCGAACTTTCAACCCTGCCCGCGATGCACGGCCTCCAGCATGAGGGAGGCGACGTCGGTGACCCGTACGTCCGCGCCCTCGGAGGCGACGCCGTCGGAGAGCATCGTGGTGCAGAACGGGCAAGCGGTGGCGATCACCTGCGCGCCGGTGCCGATGGCCTCGCGGGAGCGCTCCACCGCGATACGCGTGCCGATCGACTCCTCCATGAACGCCTTCGCACCGCCGCCGCCGCAGCAGAAGCCTCTCTCGCGGCTGCGCGGCATCTCCACCGTGCTCGCGCCGGTGGCCTCCAGCAGCTCGCGCGGCGGGGAGTAGACCTGGTTGTGCCGGCCCAGGTAGCAGGCGTCGTGGTAGGTCACGGTCGGAGCGTCGCGCTGCCCGGCCCGCGCCGTCGGAAGAGGCTGCCGGCCCGTGGTGCCGGACCGCTTCGCAGGGCTCGCCCTGCGCCGCCGTCGCCGCGCTTCCCGGAGCGGGATCCCCGCCTTCCGGCGCATCCGTCGGACCCTCCGTCGGGTGCGGCGTGCCGTCGCTCCCGCCCGTCTTCCGGCGCGCCCGTCGGTCCGGGCTGCGAGGCACCGGCCTCAGCCGTCCCTCGCGCACGAGCGCGTTGAGCAGCTGGGTGTAGTGCAGCACCTCGAAACGACCGCCGATCTGCGGGTACTCCCGCGAGATCGTGTTGAAGCAGTGGGCGCAGCTGACGATGATCCGCTGCACCTTCGCCTCGGTGAGAGTCTCGACGTTCTGGGGAGGCGAGCATCTGGTAGAGGATCTCGTTGCCGGCCCGCCGGGCCCGGATCGCCCGTGCAGGACTCGGCGTCCCCCAGCACCGCGAAACTCACCCCGGCGATGTGCAGCAGCTCGGCCACCGCCCGCGTCGTCCTCTTGGCCCGATCCTCGAAAGCCCCCGCACAGCCCACCCAGAACAGGTAGTCGACGGCCGCGGCATCCTCGACATCGACCCCGACCACCGGCACCTCGAAGTCCAGCCCCTTGGCCCAGTCCATGCGTTTGCGCGGCGCCAGCCCCACGGGTTCCCCTGGACTCCATCTTGCGGAACATCTGCCCCAGCTCCTTGGGGAAGGCCGACTCCATGAGGACCTGCTGGCGGCGCACGTCGATGACGTGGTCGAGGTGCTCGATGTCCACCGGGCACTGGTCGACGCACGCCCCGCAGGTGGTGCACGACCACAGCACGTCGGCGGGATCACGTCGCCGGCCAGCGGGGCCGGGCTCGTGGCCACGCCCGTCTCGGGAAGGGGCGGCCCTGGCGGCCAGCAGCGCGCCCAGCACGTCGCCGGTGTGGGCGCTGCCGGGGCCAGGCCCAGGCGGTCGCTCGTTCTCCAGGCCGTCGGTCATGCCGGTGATCCGGCCCGCGATCCCCCGCCCGCGCGACGCTCGGCCAGCATCTCTCGGTGACCTCCTCCGGGGCGACGCCCAGGGGCGTCGGCGGCCTCGCAGGTGAGGGGCGACGGCGGCGTGGTGGTCGCGCAGCGCCATCACGAAGAGCTTGGGGACAGGGGCTTGCCCGTGTTCCACGCCGGGCACAGGTCCTGGCAGCGGCCGCACTCGGTGCAGGTGGAGAAGTCCAGCAGGCCCCTTCCAGGTGAAGTCCTGGATCCGGCCCACGCCCAGGCTCACCTCCTCGTCCTTCTCCTCGGCGGCCTCCATGGCGGCGTCGAGGTCGTCCAGGGTCTCGGCCGTCAACGGCTCAGGGGGCCGTCGGGCCCCTCGAGAGCAGCGGCTGGCGGGGCCGAGCGACTTGGTGCCGTCCGTGCTGCTGCGTGCGTAGAGGGTTGACGAAGGCCAGGAAGCGGTGCCAGGCCACGCCCATGGAGGGCTGGAGGCCGACGACGATGAACCAGCTCCCATCGAGACGACGACCTTGATCGTGGCCACCACGATGATGGCGATGCCCAGGCCGGTGGTGCCCAGCGGTTCCAGCGCCGGTCCGGTCCACGCGGTGAGCGGGTAGTGGGTCCAGCCGGACGGGGCGGGTCGGCGCAGACTGCGAGCCGGGCGTGCTCGAGCATGCGCAGCACCAGGACGCAGACGACGACGCCGGCCACGACGGCCTCGACGAAGTGCGCTTGACCGGCCGAGGAGCCGGCGAAGCGGGCGGTGCGGGTGCGGGTGGCGCCGGCGGGTCGCCGTCGAAGGGCGGGGCGGCCGCGCCGCGGCGGGTCAGCCGGCGCCGTACCACGATCAGGTGGACGATGCCGGCGGTCGACAGCCAGGCGATGGACTCCACCACCCACGACCACCAGGCCTGGCGGCCCAGCCACGGCAGCTCCCAGGCGGGGCCCGCCAGCACCTGACCGTAGCCGGTGATCAGGGTCAGGAACAGCAGTGGGAAGCTGACCATGACCAGCCAGTGGGCGGCGCGCACCCAGGGGCGGCCCCTGAAGGCGGTGTGTCCGACGACCTCGGCGAGCATGCGCAGCAGCCTGCGACCGACCGGCCGCAGGCGGTCGCGGTCCACCGGGCGCCCCACGCGCATCCGGTTGATGATCGTGCAACAGGCGCGCACGAAGACGGCCACGCCCGCCACGGTGGCGAGGCGACCACGACGGCGCAGGTGAAATGCACGATCGCGAGGGAGGTCATGCGAGCAGCCTAGTTGCCGGCGGGGGTCGGACCCGCGCGACGGTCCGCAGGCCGGTCCGCGAGGGGCCGCGAGCTTTGCCGAGATCGGTTGAGTTCCGGCTCGAGATCGGTCCGGTTCCGTGCCGAGATCGGTCGGGTTCCGCGTCGAGATCGGTCCGGGTCCGGGGTCAAGGGCCCCGCCGTGGCCTAGGTGGTGCGAAGTCGGTCCGGTGCGCTGTCGGGCTCGGCCGGGTGGCTGAGGACCAGGTGGCTGAGCGGCCAAAAGGCCGGGCGGGCTGCCTTAAAGTGCGTGAGAGCCTCGGAATCGCGCCTGGGACTCCGCGGGGAGCCGTCGGTACGAGGCAAGCGGGCTCGTCCGGTCGAGATTCCGCCCCGCGGTGGAGGGCGAGAGGATAAGACCTCCGCCTGCACTCCGCGGGGCGGGGAAGGATCGGCACGCTCTGGGCCGGTACACTGGAGCAATCCGGAGACGAGGCTGAGCGGAGGGAGCACCATGGGCGTCGTCCGCGTTGATGTCGCCGGAATTTGCTCGCTGGGCCGTGCGAAGAGCCGGCTGGGATGAGAGACGGCCCTCCGTCGCGTCCCGAAAACTCGCCGACTGGCTCTGCAGGCGCCTCCCGCCCCACCCTCAAGCAGCTGGAGAAGTTCGCCTCCGACACGCACGCGCCCTTCGGCATGCTGTTCCTGCCCGAGCCCCGGTCGAGACCATTCCGATTCCGGACATGCGCACGATCCGCGACGCCGGGGTGGCCGGGCCATCCGCTGATCTGCTCGATACGATCTACCTGTGTCAGCGGCGTCAGGACTGGTACCGCGACTACGCCCCTCGACGCCGGGGCGGAGCAGATCGATTTCGTCCGGATCGGTGACGATCACCCGCGCCGCCGGAGGCGGTTGCCGGGAGGATGCGCGACCTGCTTCGGATCGGCGATCACCGCGCGGCGACCTGGTCCGAGGCGATGACGGATCTCATTGAGCGCACCGAGAACCTTGGGGTTCTGGTCGCGGTCAACGGCGTCGTCGGCGGCAATACCCACCGCAGGCTCAACCCGGAGGAGTTCCGGGCTTCGCCTTGTCCGGACGACGTCGCGCCGCTCATCTTCGTCAACGGAGCGGACACCAGGGCCGCGCAGATCTTCACCTCATCCACGAGTTCGCCCACCTCTGGCTGGGGCGCAGCGCCCCTGTCCGACGTCGCTCTCGACGCTCGGGGAGGTAAGGTGGAGGAGCGCTGGTGCAACCGCGTCGCGGCGGAGACGCTCGTACCGTTGGATTCCTGGGAGAGCAATATCGGGGAGTGCTGACGAGGACGAGCTGGACCGCCCTCGCGCGCATGTACAGGTGAGCACTCGTCGTGCTCGGCAGGCTCCTCGACGCCGGGTGCCTCACGAGAAAGGAGTACGCCACCCGGTACGACGTCGAGCGGGAGCAGGGTCGCAGGGCTGGCGCGAACCACGCGTGACGGCGGCGCCGGTGGCAACTACTACAACACTCAGCTGCGACGGCTGGGGCCCTTCGCCCGGGCGGTCATCACCTCGACGCTGGAGGGCCGGACGACGTACAGGGACGCCTACCGGCTGCTCGGGGCCAGGAGGCACTCGACCTTCGAGGGGCTGACGGAAAAAGGTGAGGGCCGCGTGATGTACCTCGTCGATTCCAACGTCCTGATCGAGGCGAAGAACCGGTACTACGCATTCGATATCGCTCCCGGCTTCTGGGAGTGGCTGGAGCAGGCTCATCGTGCGGGTGCGTGTTCAGTATCGAGAAGGTCGAGGAAGAACTGCTTCGGGGAGACGACGAGCTCTGCTAAGTGGGCGCAGGGCATCATAGTTTCTTCCGGCAGCTGGACCAGAGGAGGACGCAGTACTTTTCGAGATTGTCGAGTGGGCGCGCTCGCAGAACTTCAGGCCCGCGGCGCTACACGAGTTCACGGCTGAGTCGCCGACTACCTCTTGGTCGCCTTCGCCGCAGCCCATTCGTGCACATTGGTCACGAACGAGGTGCCGGTTAAACCGCCACGACGAATAATATAGTGTGATTAAAAGCAGATTCGTGTCGTTGATTTGTTGTAGAGTTGGTGGTCGGTTATTTATGGGACGCCCGCTGTAGGGGCTGCTCTTTTTCGTGAGATGTTTGACTGCTGGTTCCAGTGTCGTTTATCGTCGTCTCTTCTGTTGTCGGCGTTGCGCGTGAGTCTTCGGGTCAGGGACTGGAACCAGCGCCGCCTGGCCCTCGGTCCACACCGGCCACGCCGGCAACCTCAATGTCTCCAGGGCTCACCGCCACCCAGCGCCAGGAGGTGGCCGGGGTGCTCTCCGACTACCGTCGGACTAGGGACTGCCCATCGGGCTTGCGGTCGTGGCGCGTCGGTAAGACCGTGAGTGGGGCCCTGCAACAACCACGGTCCGGCGCCTCATCTTCTGCTTGCCCTGGACCAGTCCACGGGCACGGTCCTGACCCAGCAGCGGGTGGCTGTCAAGTCCAACCAGAGGTCCCCTCCCTGAGCGAGCTGCTCGAGACCCTTCGACCTGGACGGGTGGTGGTCACCGCTGATGCGATACGCATTCAGGTGGACACCGCTGAGTGGATCGTAGGCCCGGGTGGTCACTACCTTCTGACGGTCAGGGCGCAAGCACGTCGAGGAGCTACCCGGGTCTGCTCTGCTCATGACCGATGCCCGGCCCGAGGCCGTCGCAGCCCTGGATCCAAGGACACGGGGGAATCGAGAGCCGGCTCACGTCGGTCCGTGATGTCGTCTTCGACGAAGACCGCCACCAGCTGCGCATCCACAACGGCCCCTTTGGTCTCGGCCGCCCCGCGCAACCCTGGCCACCCGGCCTCATTTGGCTGGCCCACGGCCTCGAGCCGCTATCGCCTCAACTACCAGATCCCTGCCACGACGCCCCAAACGAGCCAACAAGCTACTCACTCGACCAACCACCTGAACCGACTTTTGCCGACCCCTGGGAGCCGGGCGATAACGTCAGCACGTCCCCTCACGTACTTCGCCGCTTACTCCATGCCTGCTAACCTCAAACAGGCGAAGCATCGGTTCAAGGGTTGAAAGTACTGTCCTCGTACTGCCTTTTCGGCCGACTCCCGCCGCCGTCACCTCTCTCGCACGGCCCACCAGGAGCGCAGCGCCCTGCCGCGCCGGCTTCTCACCGAGCGGCCCCCGCTCCATGCGCAGGTCCAGCAGAAAGCGATAGGTCTCGCCCACGACCGGCCCGCGCTTCACCACGAGCTCGGCCATGATCTGCGCCCCGTCGAGATCCGGACGGATGGAGGCCAGTTCCTCCGCCTCGCGCAGCACCGCGATCCGCGCCTCCAGATCGTCGTAGGCGGCGTCGGGCATGCGGCCTTGCGCCTGTTGCGAGTGGCGACGTCCGCGCGCATGAGCCGGTGAAGACGTTCCAGCAGCGGCCCGGCATCGGCCACGTAGCGTCTATCCCTGCGTACTCCGGCGGCCGGGGCGCGAATCATAATCCTTACCTGGACGAGAGCCTGCCGGTGGGGACCTCCTTGTCCCGCCGGTCTTTCAGGCTGCGCGCCAGGGGCGTGGTCCGGCAGGGGCTGGGGAGAGGCGATCGGTTCCGGTAGCGGGAGTGCAATATGCTGGTGCCGTGGGTCGTTTCCGCATAGATGACGCTTCAGCGCTCATCCATGCTGCGCGTTTGGACGCGGAGCTCACACAGGCTCAGCTGGCTCAGCGTGCTGGACTAAGTCAGTCGATCTTGGTGCAGCTGGAGTTTTGGGACTCGTGCGGTGCCCGATGAGTTGCTCGAGAGGGTACTGAGGCCGCTGACTACCGGCCGTCACTTCCACTCACCATGCAGGCCGACGAGATCATCGCTTGCGCTGGGTCTCATGGCCTGAGCAATCCTCACGTTTTCGGATCATCCGTCCGAGGGGAGGATGATTTCGATTCGGACATCGATCTCCTCGTCACCCCGTCGACCGGTACTCGATCTGTTCGACCTGGCCCCTGTTCGTCGATGACGTTGAGCGACTCATTGGCTTCCCGACCAACGAGGTATCCGACGCGCAGGACGGGCATCCGAGTGCGTGGCAGGCGCCCTCCGACCCGGCTCCCGATGGGCGCACTGTCGCCGGGAGCCGGCGGCGGGATGGCACTGCGCTGGACCCTCGGGGCGCTCGCGATCGCCGTCGTCGCCGTGGGAGTCGCCGCGCTGGCCGAGGGGGCGCCGTTCTCGAAGGTGTTGCCATCCGCGGCTCGTTCGTCCTCGTGCCGGTCCTGGTCACGACCGCCTTGCTGCTCGTGATCGTCACGTGCAGAACGGCTGTCGATGCGCACGCCGAGGGCTTTCAGCCAGCGATTCTTCTGCGGATCGCCGTCGTGCTCGGCTGCCTGGCCTGGCGTGGCCGGCCGCGCTGCTCGCGCTCGCGACGAGCGCCCCGGCCCTGGACGTCCGATGGAGGTCGGGGCGCCGTGCGGCGCGGGCGTCCCGATACGGGTAAGGCGCGGGCGTCGCTGGCCGTGCGGGGCGCGGGCGTCCCGGGTCGCTGAGAGGGCCGGCGGGTGCGTGGCCCCGACCTCCGGCCCCCGGCGCCTCTCCCGCGCTCAGGCCTCCAGGGCCCCGATCGCCGGGGCTCCGTCGGTGAGGGGCCAGACCCCGGTCGCTGTACCACCTGGCGGCCCGGCGCAGGTGAGGTGGCTCGTGAGCGAGAGAACCGCTCCGGAAACGACCGCGAAGGCGACCACATCCCCGAGCCGGTAGGTCAGCAGCTGGTCCTTCTTGGGAGCCGACCTGCCCGTCACGGCCTTCCAGCCGGCGGCGACGACCTTCTCCGCGACGATGCCGGAGGCGAGCAGTGTCAGGGCCGAGGTTGCCTTCCACGCGAAGTCGTTCTGCTTGCTGTCGGTCATGGTGGCTCCGTTCCTCCGATTCGTGCGCCGACGACGGCGCGCCCCGCGGGACTGCGGGGCGCTTCAGCGCCGATCATGCCTCACTCGCCGGTTCGGCGCGACGGCCGACGGCGCGGCGCCGGTGTCCGCGCATGGCGCGGGGCGGCTCCGCCTCAGGAATCTCATGGAATTTCAGGTGCGCCCGGTAGTGTACGACCATGAGCACTGGGAAGCCGAGGACGCCTCTGCGCTCGATCCAGGCGAAGAAACTACCGATCCTTCGTCGATGTCGAGGTCGAGTTCGGGTCCTTCTCCGTCCTTGCCGGTCCCAACGGCTCCGGCAAGTCCAATCTGCTCTCCGTTCTTCAGCTGGTGAGGGACACCGCCCGCACGGACATCCCCACCGCCGTCGATCAGCACGGCGGATACGAGCAGCTGCACCGGGCCACGCGGCGATGCCGGCCCGATCGAACTCACGATCAAGGCCGAGGTCACGGAGAACGCCTCTCCGGGGCGCCGGACGAGTACATTCTCACCCTCGACAAGGACGACGCCGGTATTCGGCGGACGGAGGACTTCAATACAAGCGCACCGCCGGCCGTGGACGACGGCTCGGTTTTTCGCCCTCGAGGCGTGGATGCGGTGAAGGTGCAGGGGGAACAGGAGCACAAGACGAGTTCCCTGACGCTGACCGACGCCGCGTCCTCCGGCCTGGGGACCTTCGCCCGGATCAAGCGCACTGGCTCGGCGAGGGCCCCAGCCGGTTCGTCCCTTCCTCTCCTCGATCCGTTATCTGGATCCCGACGTCCCCGCCGCACGCCGGCCCAGCCGCTTCGATCAGAGGCGCCTCGCTCGGGGCGGCGAACCTGTCAGCCGCGCTTCAGCAGATCTACGACGCAGCCCCCGGACGCCTTCAGGGAACTCGTTCGTGATCTGAGGCAGTGCCTGCCGGGTCTCGACTCCGTCGGTTTCGAGACTCGTGGAGGACGCCCACGTGGTTGTCGCGGAGCTCCACGAGAATGGATTGCGCAGGCCGATCGAGCTCGCCGACGCCTCCTTCGGCACGGTGCGCATGCTCGCGCTCCTCACCGCTCTCCACGACCCGGATCCTCCGAATCTCACCGTCATCGAGAGGTCGACCACGGCCCTGCATCCCTATGCCCTGGACGTTCTTGTGGATCGGATGCGGGAGGCGTCCGGGCGGACCCAGATCATCGCGGCGTCGCATTCGCCGACCCTCGTCAACCGGCTCGAGTCCGAGGAGCTCATCCTGTGCGACCGGGATCCCGAGACCGGCGAGTCCGTGATCCCCGTGCTCACGGCTGGCCAGCTCGCGGCCAGCCGGGGAACGAGCGGTCGAGGTCTGGGGAGCTCTGGTACTCCGGGTCCTCGACGGAGTGCCGAGCGTTAGCTGGGAGGAGCTCTGTCATTCTTGTCTTCCGGTGAAGGCGGTCGGGAAAGGCGGGTAGGGAGTAGTTATGACGCGCAAGCGATCAGGGCGCTCATCCCGGCCCTGGCTCAGGGGTGAATGACTCGTATGACATCAAGGTCATCAAAGATCCGCCTTCGCTGACCAGAGGGGCTTCGAGCGAGTCGGTGCGCAGCTGGATGGATGACATCGGAGATACGATCGCGGCTCAGAGGCTTCCCGGCCGGTCCACGCCGTCCTCGTCCACCAGGATGCCGACGGGAAAGATGGTGAAGGCGTCGGAAACCCTCCAGGCCCAGTTGGATGAGATGAGAACTGCGCGCAATTTCGGGTATTCGACAAGTAGAAGAAAAGAAAAAGAAAGGTCCCATTCCTGTCCATGGCGCATCTGCGCCGTCGTCCCAGTTCAGATGACCGAGGCGTGGTGGCTGCTCTTCCCGGACTCTATTCGGGCGTTGAATCCTGGCGCATGGCGTGATCTCAAGCTCCCGACGGGAGCGGTTGAGAATCACAACGACCAGCCGCTCTTCTGACCTCGCGGACGGATAAGCACACTCGGGGAAGAAGAAATACATCAAGTCCGAGTCTCCCGCGATCGCGGATCTCATTGCACGACGCATCATCGCCGGAAAAGGAACCGGACAAACCTCGCGCCCGTCGTCCCCGTCGTGGAATCGATTCGTGGACGACGTCCGCGCTCCGCGCAGAATCAGCCTCGCCGCCCGGGCGCTGATCGTCTAAACTCGACCCACCACGACAGGGGGCGCCCGACGTCGGCGGGGCCGGGGCCGGTCACTCCGACGACCACGGTGCTGAGAGTGCGGGCGACCGCAGACCCTCGAACCTGATCCGGCCAGCACCGGCGAAGGAGTCAGTCGAGATCTCCCCGGACGCGGCTCCGGCCTCGGCCGCCGCGCCCGGGCCCTCCCGGAATCCGCCCAGGAGGAACCATGACCACCACCCGCCCGCCCGTCTCACCGCTTCCGCCGGCGGATCCGGCGCTGCCGCGCCGCACCGTGGTGTCCGCGGGCGCGGCCACCGCCGTCGGCCTGGCGCTCGCGGCCTGCGGCTCCAGGACGCGGGCGGCGACACCGCCGGCGGCGACGGCAAGACCGTCACCGTCGTCACCCACGACACTCTCCGTGCCCGACGACCTCGTCAGCGCCTTCCAGAACGACACCGGCTGCGCTCTGGAGCTGGTCGCCTCCGGCGACGCCGGCGAGGATGACCAACAAGCTCGTCCTGACCAGGACGCCCCGCTGAGCGACGCCTTCTTCGGCGTGGACAGCTTACGCCTCCCGCCTCCTGGAGGAGGACGTCCTCGACACCTCCGCCGCAGTCGCCCATCCCGCCGGCGCCGACCAGTACGTCCTGTCCGACGCCCGGCCCTGACCCCATCGACTTCGGCGAAGTCGCCGTCAACGTCGACACCGCCTGGTTCGCCGAGCACGGCGCCGCCCCGCCGGCCGCGTTCGAGGACCTGACCGAGCCCGAGTATGCAAGGACCTGCTCGTCGCCATCAATCCCTCGACCTCCTCCGTGGGCTGGCCTTCCTGGTGGCCACCGTCAACCATTTCGGGACGGCCGAGACCGGCGGCTTCGCAGACTACTGGGAAGCAGCTGGCCAGCGGCAGCGTCACGATCGATTCGGACTGGTCGAACGCCTACTACACCGATTTCTCCGGCGGAGGGAGGGCGGCGTCCACCCGATCGTCGTGTCCTCTCCTCCTCGCCCGCCGCCACCGTCACCGCCGACGGCTCTGCACCACCACCGCCTCGCTGCCGACCACGGCCATCCGCCAGGTCGAGTACGCCGGGGTGCTGGCCGGCGCAGCCAATCCGGAGGGAGCCAAGATGTTCCTGACGTGGCTGTTGTCCACGGCGGTGCAGAGCACCTTCTCGGAGAACATGTACGTCTACCCGATCAACCCCGATGCGACGGTGAGTGAGTCGATGACGACGTTCGGCGCCGCGTCGAACTCCCCGATCATCGCCGACGCCGCCGAGGTCTCCGCCAACCGCGAGGCCTGGCTGGCCGCGTGGACGCAGGCCGTCGGCGCGTGAAGGGGTCGCGCGCGCACGCCAGCCCGCAGCCCACCGGCTCGACTGAGCCGGCAGAGTCCCTCGCCCGCCGGGCGAGCAGGCCCGACCGGGCGCGGGGAGCGGGCAGGGCTGGACCCTCGCCGTCGGTCTGCCCGACCTTCCTCACCGTCTTCTTCGCCCTCCCGTGGCGACCCTCGTCGCCCGCGGCCTCAGCCCCAGGCAGCCGCCCCGACCTCGGCGGTGTCGTCGAGGTCCTCGCGCCGAGCGCACCCTGGCGGGTCATCCGCGCCACCCTCATCCAGGCCACCGCCGCCACCGCCGTGTGCGTCGTGCTGGGCGTGCCGGGGCCGCCGTGCTCTACCGGCGCTCCTTCCCCGGCCGCGGCCTGCTGCACCGTCGTCATCGTGCCCTTCGTGCTGCCCGGCGTCGTCGTCGGCATCGCCTTTCCATGCTCTGCTCACGCCGGCGGCCCCTGGGCGGCACCGGCCTGGATGGCACGACGACGGCGGTCGTCGCCGCCATGGTCTTCTTCAACTACGGCCTGGTCGTGCGCACCGTCGGCACCATGTGGGCGCGACTGGATCCCGCGCCGTCGAAGCCGCCCGCACCCTGGGGGCCTCGCCTTGGCGGGCCTGGCGCACTGTCACCCTGCCCGAGCCTCGTCCCGCCATCGCCTCGGCCGCCTCCGTCGCCTTCCTGTTCTGCGCCACCGCCTGCGGGGTCGTCCTGGTCCTGGGCGGGAGCGGCACGGGCACCATCGAGACCGAGATCTACATCCTGACCGCCCAGTACCTCGACCTGCGGGCCGCCGCGGTCCTATCGATCCTCCAACTGGTCGTCATCGCCGTCGCCCTGTCGGCGGCCGAGCGTGCTCGTCGCGCCTGCCAGACGGGCCTCGCCCTGCGCCTGGACGTGCCCGCGCGCAGGCTGGGCGGCGGCGACCTGCCGGCTCTGGCCCTCACCCTGGCGGTCGTGGTCGGCCTGCTCATCGGGCCGATCGCCGTCCTGGCGGCTCGGTCCCTGCGACGCGCGGGGCGGTGGACGACGGCGAACTACACGGACCTGTCGACCACCGGCGGGCGCAATGCGCTGAGAGTCACCGTATGGGAGGCCGCCGCGAATTCGCTGCGGGTGGCGGTGACGGCCGCCCTCATCGCTCTGGCCGTGGGCGCGGCCGTCAGCCTCGTGGTCTCGCGCCGACCGCGGAGCCGGGTGCTCGCCCGGGGCCTGGCCTGCTCGACGCCGTCTTCATGCTGCCCCTGGGGGTGAGCGCCGTGACGGTCGGCTTCGGCTTCCTCATCACGCTCGCCCGCCCGCCGCTGGCACTGACCCGCAGCTGGTGGATCCTGCCGTTGGCCCAGGCGGTCGTGGCCGTGCCGCTGGTGGTGCGCACCCTCCTGCCGGCGCTGAGGGCCATCGATCCCGCGTCAGCGCGAGGCCGCCGCCGCGCTCGGCGCGGGTCCGGGCCGGTCCTGGCCACCGTCGACAGGCCGCACCTGCTGCGCGCCGGCGGTCTGGCGGCGGGCTTCGCCCCGGCCACGAGCCTGGGGAGTTCGGGGCGACGTCGTTCCTGGCGCGGCCCCGAACCCCTACTCTGCCGGTGGTCCTCTACCGTCTTATCGGCTCGCCCGGTGCCCAGAATCAGGGATGGGCCTGGCGGCCCGGCGTCGTCCTGGCGGCGGGGACCGCTGGAATCATGCTGGCCTGCGAGCGCTCCAGACCGCTCGCCCGGGCCCGCGACGGGAGGGATCGATGACCGGCATGAGTGAGGCCGGCGCGATCGGCAGGGGCCCCAGGGGCCCGGCGACGAGCTCCGAGCGCGGGCACGGGGGCCGAGGAGGCCGCAGGCCGGCGCCGGCGCGAGGCTCGGCGCGGCGGTCGCCGCTGTCCGAGGGCCTGAGCGTGCGCGGCCTCAGGGTCGTCTACCGGGGCGGAGCGCGGCGCGGCCCCGGTCACCGCCGTCGACGGCGTCGATCTGGATGTGGCCCGCGGCGAGACAGTGGCCCTCCTGGGGGCCTCCGGCTGCGGGAAGTCCTCGTTGCTGCGCGCCGTCGCCGGCCTGGAGGACCTGGCCGGGGGACGATCGCGTGGGACGGGCAGGGACGTCGCGCGCGTGCCGGTCCACAGGCGCGGCTTCGGCCTCATGTTCCAGGACGGCCAGCTCTTCCCCTTCCGCGACGTCGCCGGCAACGTCGCCTACGGACTGGCCGGTCTGCCGCGCCGCGGCGCGGGCGCGGGTCGAGCGGGTGCTGGACGTCGTCGGCCTGCGGGCTACGGGCCGCGCGAGTCATGACACTGTCGGGCGGGCAGGCGCAGCGCGTGGCTCTGGCGCGGTCGCTGGCGCCGCGGCCGCGGCTGCTTCTGCTCGACGAGCCGCTGAGCGCACTCGACCGGGCGCTGCGCGAGCGGCTGGCGGTGGATCTGCGGCGGATCCTGACCGATCAGGGCACGACCGCCCTGTACGTCACCCACGACCGCGACGAGGCCGAGGAGGTCGCCGATCGGGTCGGGGTCATGGAGGCCGGGCGCCTCCTGCGCCTGGACGCGCCCGAGGCGCTGCGGGCCGATCCGGGCGGCGAGGCGGTCGCCCGCCTCCTCGGCTCGTCGGGACGGGGCGTGCGAGCCCGCAGGGGGACGTGATCGATGACGGCGCTCGATGCCGGTGCCGCAGGGAACCCGCGGGTTATCCACAGAACTGGTCAGTTTCTACCGATCTCGATGCATATTTCCCCCGATCTCGATGAAGTTTTTGACCGATCTCGACGGATGTGTGGGGTGGGGGCGGCGTCGAGCAGGCGAGGATACGGCGGAAGGACGCGCCTGAGCGTCGGTCGGCGCGGTGGGTGCAGGGTCCCCGGCAGGGTGATTAGCCGGGTGGACGACGAACCCCCAGTGCTGCCACCATCGCGCCGGGTCACGGACCCGTCACGAGCCCGACGCGAAGGAGACGCGATGAGCGCACAACCCACGGTCACCATTACCAGGGTGGAGTCGTGGCTCAAGAGCGAGGGGTCGGTTACGAGGTCGCCTCCGACGGCAATCTTCTGACGGGCTTCGACAGCTGCACGGTCTCCATCGTCGACTGCGATTCCAACTTCCTGATGGTCCTGGGCTCCTGGCGCGGCGAGTTCGCCGCCGCCGACGCACCCGCCCTGGCCGCCTACGTCGACGGTGCAACAGCACCGTAGCACGCCCCGCGCGCCACCATGGGCTCGCTTCGACGACGGCGTCACCCGCCTCCAGGCGGACGTGACCGCCTTCACCGCCGAGGGCATGAGCGAGGCCCAGCTCCACGGCTTCCTCGACACCGCCTTCTCGGCTCTGCTCGGCTTCTACGAGGCGGTCGCCGAGGATTTCCCTCGCTCGTCACCTGGAAGGGGCAGCTGACATGCCCTGGTGGAACGATCCGCGGCCGGCCCTGAGCCCCGCGGTCACCATCGATCGCGTCGCCGCCTGGTTCGACGCCAGTGGCTTCACCCTACGGCCGCAGCGAGAACGGCAGCGCCATCGTCACCGGTTTCGACGAGTACTCCTACGTCGTCGCCGTCGTCGACGGCAATCTCATGGTGACCACGCGCGCTTCTGGACGAACCTGCCCGACGACGCCCGGAGCCCTGGCCGCCCTGCGCGAGCTGATCAACCGGCTCAACCAGTCTCGGACCATTCCCTCTTTGAGCACGTTCGCCGACGAGGACGGGCGCCAGCTCGCCGCGAGATCGCCGTCCCCGTCTCGGAGGGCCTCAACGGCGATCAGCTCGACGACATTCTGGGCACGAGCCTGCAGGCCATCATCTCCAGCTTCGAGGGCTCGGCGAGGGCTCTGGGCATTGAGCCGACCGGGAGGGCGAGCAATGAGCGGCGGGTCGCGGTGACTGGGTCCCCTGACGACAGCGCCGTCCCCGCCGCGCCGCCCTGATGTCCCCGCCGTCCCTGATGTCCCTGAGAGTGCCGCCGGCACCGGCGATACGAGCGGTGCTGCCCGCAGCGGGCCGCCTTCCGGGTCGACCTGCGCGGCATGGTCGACCTCCCTGTCGCGCAACCTGTACTCGGGTCCGCGCGTATACGTGCGCGAGCTGCTCAGAACGCCGTCGACGCCATCGCCGCCCGCCGCGCGCTCGAGCCCGGCTGTCCGGGGCGGATCTCGATCGAGCTGAGCCGGGTCGATGGCGTCGCCGCCCTGAGGTGCGCGGACACCGGCATCGGTCTGACTCCGGAGCAGGCCGCCGGCCTGCCCTATCGACCGTCGGCGCCTCCTCCAAGCGCGATGAGCTGGGGCTGGCGCGCGGCGACTACCTGGGAGCAGTTCGGCATCGGGCTGCTGTCGTGCTTCGTGGTCAGTCCCGAGATCATCGTGACCTCGCGCTCCGCCCGGGGCTCCCAGTCCGCTCCGGCGGACCCGGCGGATCCCCGGATCCGCCCGGCCGGATCGGTGCGTCGGCCCCGCCCGGCGCGGCGCTCAGGCCCGACCGTGACCTGGGCCGGCCGCACCCAACGCACCTACGCGGTGACGTCGTCACCGATCCGGCCGACCGGCTCCCTGAGCCGGGACCGTCGTCAGCTCATCTCCCGCCCGGGAGCACTGGCTCGAGCCGCAGACCGTGCGCGCCCTGGTCGACGAGTTCGGCTCTGCTGCCGGTCGAGATCGAGGTCGCGACGGCGCCCGCGTCACCCGGCACGGCGGCGGCCGCGGTCCGTGGGAGATGAGCCGCCACGAGGCGATCGCCTGGTGCGCCCAGGAGCTGGGCGTGACCCCCTTCGACATCATCGACCTGGACATTGCCCGCCTCCGGGCTGCGCGGCATCGCCGTCGTCGTCACCACGCCCACCCCGCCGCCGCCGCACCCACCGCCTCACGTCAAGCGCATGCTCGTCTCCCGCGCCGTCGAGGACCTGGCCCCCGCCTGGGCCTACTTCGTGCGCGTCATCGCCGGCTCCGACCACCTGCGTCCGACCGCCTCGCGCGAGCAGCTCGTGGACGACGAGATGCTCGAGGCCACCCGCCGGGGGTCGGCGACGCCGTGCACGGCTGGCTCGAGCGCACTGCCGCTGACCCCGAGCCGGTTCGCCGACTTCCTGGACGCCCCGCCGTCGGCCTGCGGTCGGTGGCCCTGCGCGACGAGCAGGTGCTCGCCCTGGTCGCGCCACCTGCCCCGTGGAGACCACCGAGGGCGCGGACCCTGACGGACCTGGTGGAGCTGGCGAGGCCGGGCCGCTCGCCCGGGCCGGCCGAGGGCGGGACGATCAGGGCGCCCCGGCCCTGCAGGGCGCGACCGGCCCGGGCAGTCCAGGCAGTCGGTCCGGGGCGCCCAGTGCGCACCCGCACCGTGGACCAGTACCGGGCCTGGCCGATGTCGCCTCCTCCCAGGGCCTGGTTCTGGTCGCGCCGGCTACTCCTTCGGAGGAGGTTCTCACGGCCTTCCTCTCCCGCCCCGACCTGGCCGGCGCCGATCCCGGTATCGCACTGGTCGACCCCGGTGAGCTGCTCGAGGTCTTCACCCCCTGCGCGCCCGGCGAGCAGGCCGAGGCGGTGGACCTGCTCGTGGTGGCCGCCACCGCTATCGATCCCGAGGACTGCGAGGTCGTGCTGCGTCGCTGAACCCGCCTCCTGCCCGCCCTCTACCCTGCCCGACCCCCGACCTGGCGGGCCGCGTCGCGGCCGGAGCTCGGCCAGAGCGGCCTCGGGGGCCTGGGCCGGGTCCTCGGCGTCACCGACCCCTTCGCCGCCTCCAACGCGCCCAGGCTGGTGCTCAGCCGCACCAGCTCACTCGTGATGCGTCTGGTGGCCGCCGCCGCCCGCGCCGGCGGGCACGACGACACCGTCGTTCAGGTGCTGCGCGGCCTGTACATCCAGTGCCTGCTGGCCGGACGCCAGCCGCTGGGCGCCAAGAGCGCGCCTGGGCCTCGCAGGCGCTCTCGTCCCTGCTCGACGTCGCGCTGAGCGCGCGAGGACCGGGCGCCTCCCGGAAGGAACCGCATCGTGACCACCCGTGATGGCGTCATCGAACGACTGACCCTGGCGTCAGCCCACCCTGGGGGCCCGCCCGCTCCAATCTGACCGCCGAGGCCGTCACCTGGGCCGACGCCCTCGGGACGAGGCTGGAGGTCGATGCGCGGCTGGCCTGACCGAGGCGTACCACCAGGGCAATGAGGTGGAAGGCCCTGGCGCCCTTCGCCTGGCTGCTCTCGCGCTGCGACGAGCGCCCCGACCTGTTCGACGCCGACCGATTGCGCCGCATGAGCTGGAACTACAAATGGGCCGTTCCGGTCGCCTCCGACAATCCCGGCGTGGGCGTCGCTCAGCTGCGCTCGCTCGAGGCCGGCCTGGAGGTTCTTCCGCGCCCAGGGCGCCTCCATGCACGCCGTTCACGGCGACCGCCTCCACGCCGCCATCATGCTCGGCCTGGAGGAGAGGCGCCGCCGAGCTCGCCGCCTGGCGCTCGACGCCGCGCGACCTCCCTCCGATTGCGAGGGCTGCGACCCCATGCGCCAGGTCGAGTGGGCGAGTCTCCACGAGGACTGGGAGACCGCCGTGGCCGCCGCCGCGCCCGTGCTGCGCGGAGAGATCGGCTGCGCCGCCCAGCCCCACACCATGCAGGGCATCGCCCTCCTGGCGCTGCTCGCCTCGGGCCGCCCGCGGGCGGCGTGGGAGGCGCACGTGCGCTCCTCACCGATTCTGCGCGCCGCTCCGCAGGCCCCTGGACTACGCATGAGCAACCACCTGGAGTATCTCGCCCCTGTCCGGGCGCGTGGCCGGGGCCCTGAGGATCCTGCGCGAGTTCGCGGGTCGCACGGGCGAGGCCGAGTCCGCGCGCGTGCTCATGGACTTCCTCGCCGGCGCCGCCCTCGTGCTTCGCGAGGCCGACCGGGCCGGGCGCGGCGCCGAGCCCCTCGGCGTCGACATCCCCGCCGCCTCCGTATGGTGCCCCGGTCCGGTGTCAGCGCCAGCGCGCGCCTGAGCGACGCCCGCGGACAGGTCGAGCAGTGGGCCGGGCGCATCGCCGGACGCTACGACGAGCGCAACGGCAACACGATCGTCTCTCAGCGTCTGGAGGCCTCCTCGCCCGCCGGCCGCTGACCGACGAGGGGTGGAGGTCTCCGCGCGGTCCCCTCGCGGGGCGGGCGCCGAGCTCATCGAGACCCGCCGAGGAACTGCCCCGGCCCCGGGCCCGAGAGGCCGACGACGTCGTCGCCTCCCGAACCCGAACGGCCCAGGATGGGGCTCCGGACACCGGTCCGGAGGGCCGGTTCGTTTCGGGCGCGGGCTCGCGCACCAGGGGCCTCCGCCGGCCCCGCGGCGCCGGCGGGAGGAGGATTCCGGGGCCGGCCGGGAAGGGGATCGGCCCTACCCGGTCGTCGACCCGCGCACCGCCCGTCGCGGCCGACGCCGACGAACTCCTGCGCCGCCTGGACGCCGGACTCCGCCGGCCCGGCAAGAGCCTGGGAGTACGGCCGCCTCGTCGCCCAGGCCATCAGCCAGGGGATCGTGCCCGACCCCGGGCGGGTTCCCCCGATCTGGCGCGGGCGGCCCGCCTGCTGCGCTACGCCGTGGCCGACTGCAGCTGGGACTGTGAGCGGGCGGCCGACGAACTCGCGCTCCTGCGCACCCGGATCGACGGCGACATCCACCGCTGCCCCTCCTGCGCCTCGACCTGGAGGCCCTCCAGGTCGAGGGCGGTGCGAGATGAGCTCCACGACCGGTCCACTCCCCGCACGCGCGCCGACCGCCTCGCCCGCGCCGGCCTGCTCGCCGGGCGCCTGGCCGCCCTGACCGAGCCCCTCCTGGATGCGCCCGAGGAGCATGGGACCGAGCTCGTCGACGTCTGCGAAGCCGCCACCGCGCTCGTGCGCATCCTGCTCGGGCTTCAGGACCACGAGGGGCCGCTGCGTCCATCGAGGCTCGCCTGGCGGGTCGCCCCGTACGTGGCCGACATGGCCGCCCCGGGCAACGGCACCCTGTGCGATCAAGTCACCCTTCTCCAGGCCGACATGCTGCTCGAGCGCGGCGACGTCTACGGCGCATGCGCCTCGCCGACGCCGTGCTCCGACGCTACGACCCCTGCCCCGTCGTCCTGGCGGAGGACGCGCGCAGCGTCCTGGTGCGGGCCTCGCATGAAGGTCGGCGAGAACGAGGAGGCGGTCACCCAGGCCCGCGAGCTGCTCAACATCCACTTGGCGGCCGGCATGGGCCCGTTGGCCGGCCTGCTCTTCGGGGACCCCTGGCCGCGGCACTGGGCGCGGCCGGACGCTCGCTCGAGGCGGCCGAGGTGCTCGAGACGGCGCTGGAATCGGGCATGCCGCCGATCATCGTCGATGAGCTGCGCCGTACCCTCGTCTTCGTTCTGGACCAGCTCGACGAGAGCAAAGGCGTGCGCGACAACTGCCTGGCCGTGGCCGAGGCCTCTCTCGAACGCGGGCAGGTGGAGCGGGGCGTGGACTACCTTCTGCGGGCCGCGTCGGCCTGCGAGAGCCTGGAGGAGAACACCCGGGCCGCCCGTCTGCTCGAGCGCGCCGCCGAACTGGTCGACGTCGGCGACGATGACGGCCGGGTTCGCCGCTCCCGGCTACCTGCGCAGCGCGGCGCGCGCCGTCGTCGACGAGCGCACGGCCCTGATGTCCCGCACCCGTCTGGCCGAGTCCCGTTCCCTGATGAGTCGCGCCCGGGACCTGATCTCCGCCGTCCCCGACTCCGGTCAGTACTCCAGCGCCTTCGAACTGGGCGACTGGCGCGACGACATGGCTCTGGATCCTGTGGCGCGCCGGTGAGAGCGGCGAGGCCCTGGGGCACTGCGAGGACGCCTTCGCCGGTACGCATGAGCATCGAGGACCGCGGCAGCGCCGCTCAGCCGCTGACCCTCATGGCTCTCATACACACCGAGGCGGGCGATACGAGGGCGGCGCGCTCCGCCATCGCCCGGGTGCGCGAGCTGCTGTCCCACCGGCGCTGGGGGGCCCACCTGCGCTGGCGCGCGTGGCCAGCCTCGAGGAGTGCTCGACGGCGTCTGAGGACGCGCGGAAGATGCGGTCCCCGCGTCCGCGGTCGCCGGGTTCGCTGGGGTGAAGGCCGGGCACGACCGCGCAGGGTCACCATTGGCCTGAGCTCGTTGACGTCTGTTCTCACCCGCCGGGAGGCACTCATGGCCATCGCCACCTCGCATCGCTTCACCGACGGCGACCTGCCCGTCGAGGCCGGCCGCTATCGGCTCGTCGCCTCCGGATCCTGTCCGTGGTGCCGCCGGGTGCTCATCGCCCGCCGACTGCTGGGCCTGACCGAGGCGATCGCCGTCTCCCTGGACCTAGCGCGGCGCCGACGGCTATCTGGGAGCTGACGGGTGCTGACGGCGCAGCACGGACCCGGTCCTTAGGCGCGCTCCCTGGCGGAGGTGTATGCGACGACGCCGGGCTACACGCCGCCGCCGACCATCCCCGCCCTGGTCGACATGACGACGGGGCGAGTCGTGTCCGACGACTCCGGCGCCCTGCTGTTCGACCTCGCCACCGCGTGGTGGCCGCTTCACCGCGAGGGCGCCCCCGAGCTCTACCCGGTCAACCGGCGCAACTCCACCGACGCCTGGGACGCCTGGCTCACCGAGCACGTCAACAACCCGCACGGGGTCGCCATCCACTCCAGAATGATGAGGAGAAGGCGGCCGCGGCCGCCGACACCGTCCTCATCGCCTTCGACGTCGTTGACACCCTGCTCGCCCGCGCCACCCGCATGGAGGCCTCCCGCGAGGCCGCGCTGACGGTCCATGACACTCCGCCGCTGTCGGCGGTCGTCTCCGTGGAGCAGTTCCTGTGCGGGGCGGCGCCCACCGGTAGCGACATCCGGCTGTTCACCACCGTCCAGGCCTATGAGTACGGGCCGGCGGCACTACCCGGGAGGCGAGGCGCCCTCGATCTCATTCTGGCCCTGGCGCTGGCGCGCTGGTTCCGGGCCTGGAGGCCCGCAGCGAGTGGGTCGGCCCCGAGGCGCAGCGCCCTGGGGCTGTAGGGGGCGGCGGGTCGTGCCCCCGGGCGGCAGGGCCGGCCCTCACCGCCCAGCACCAGGTTGTACAGCGAGCCGATTGGGTTCGTGCGGGCACTCGTCGCCCACCGCCATCGGCGCGATGAGGGCGGTCGGCCCGCAGATCCTCGAGGCGGCGACCACCCGCTCGCGCAGGTTCCAGAGGTCGATCGTGTTGAGGTAGATCTTCGTGCCGCCCTCGAAGCCGGCCAGGGGTCGAGACCCGCCACTTGAGCGTGATGTGCCACGGCATCGGCTGATCGACGTCGACCGGCTTGTGATGCCACTCCTCATTGCTGGGCACGTCCACCCCCGTGGCCGCGTGCAGCGCGTGCACCAGGTCGGATACGGAGTCGACCTCGCTGCGGCTCATGAGCCACGGCTCGCACATCGCCGATGTCGAGTACACCTCCAGCGTGGGGTAGCGGTGCCCGAACCCGGCGAAGGCGACGGCGTGCTCGTTGGACGCCACGAGCAGGCCCGTTGTAGGCGGCGTAGTCGACGCCCAGCTCGTTGTACAGGTTCGGGTTGGTCCGCACGCGCTGGAGCTCCAGGGCGTCAACACCCCCGCTCGTCGATTCCGACCAGCTGCTTGTGCAGGGTGGTCGAAGAGGCGCCCGGCCGGGCGCAGCCAGTTCTGGAAGACCGCCACGTAGCGCACCCACCGGTTCGCCCGGTACAGGTCGGCGGTCGCCGCGACCGCCAGGCGCATGTAGGCGCGGTGCTCGGCGGGGGTCAGCGTGCCCGAACCGGCCAGGCCGGAGGTGTCGACGGCGTCGTCGGTGAAGTGGCGCCGCCCCACGATGACGTCGTGCCCGCCGGCGAAGAAGGCGGCCAGGTGATTCGTAGCGGGCGTCCTCGCTCATGGATCGCCACGAGGCCGGGTCCGCTCCGCGGCGCTTGAGCTAGTGCGGCCACCGCCTCCACATGGGCGGCGCCGCGCCGGGTCGGCGAGTGTAGGCCTCCATGCGCTCGCGGGCGGCGTCGGGGATCTCGTAGCCGTGGTTGGCGTGCCAGTAGTCGTAGGAGAGGATCTCGAACAGGTTGGGAGACGCGGCGGAATTCGGCGGTCGTGTCGAACAGTGCGGCCGCGGGCACGGCGTCGATCTCTCGAAGCCTCCGTCGGGCCGGGCGACGACGCGCTCTTCTCGGAGGCGTATCCGGGTAGCGGGCCGAGCAGAAGGCGCAGGCGTGGGTGCGTTCGGCGTCGGTGATCGGGTGGATCTCGGCCACAGGGTGGGAGATCGGCCGGTTGCCGCGCCCAGGGACCGTCCACACCTCCGTGCCGGTGAAGGGGCTGATCTGCTTGACGGTCCCGTCGGCCATGCGGGTCAGTGGCGCGGGGCCCGGAGAGTGGGGCATAACGCCAGAACATTTGTGTCGCGGATGACGGCGTCGCGCGCGCCGTCCGCCCGCTGCGCGCCATCCGCCGTCGAGATCGACATTCTCGTACGAGGTTGACGGTGGCGTCGTCAATCTCGTACGAGAATGTCGATCTCAAGATCTCGACGGGGTTAGGAGGCGGCGGCCGCCGCGACGCGCTCACGACCGAATCTCATGGCGGTGATGGCGTCCTGAATGGCGCGGGCGACGGCGTCGCCGGGAGGCGCTGGCCGGACGCAGCGTTGTGATGGCGTGTCTGAGCTCGCCGCGCCTCAGTCCGGTCTCCCTCTGCGGCAGGATCCTGGAGGCCAGCCCCATGCTCTGGAGGATGCCGAGCAGTGCGAGGTCGGCGTGGGTTGCGGGGCGCTCGCCGTGCAGGACGGCGCGCAGACGCTCCCGGGTGGTGTGTTCGGGGCCTGCGTTGAGGTTGAGGGAACCGGGCGGCGAGACCGAAGAGGCCGCCGTTGGTGCTCTCCATGACGCCGGCGGCCGCGAGCTCGGCGGCGACGGCGTCACGGGGCTTGACCTTGCTCCACGTGATCAGCGAGGTGAGCCTCTTGCCGTTCTTGGCGGGCAGGACGGCGAGGGTCTGATCGAGGACGACGTGCCCGGTGGGGAGGTGTCGACGATGGTCATACGCGGGCGCTTCTCGGTCCAGAGCGATTCGGCCGGCCAGGACGAGGTCGAGCAGGACGGCTCCGCGCAGCCCGAGCTGGTCGTTCCCGCCCCAGGATTCGGGAGCGCCGGAGTCCTTGGTCAGCAGCAGGAACAGTTCTTCGCAGATCAGCATGAGATCAGGTTAGGGGCATGGGCACGGCTCCGGCCTCCTTCGCCGGGATGATACTCCCGTCGCGAGATCGGCATTTTTCATCCGAGGTCGACGGCGGCACCGTCGACCTCGTGCCAGAATGTCGATCTCGATGCTGCGGCAGGTCGACGTGTGGACGTGGCGGGCTCGGACGCAACCGGGCTCCGGGCGGTTCGGGGCGTCGGTCATTTTCGGGCTCATGGTCGCCTGCGTCCCGTGAATAGGGCCTCTGCGTGTCCAAATCTGCCGCAAAGGAGCCCGCAGTGCCCGCGTACCGCGGGAAGAACCGCGTAATCATGCGGTTTTGGCCTGTCTCGGCGTGCCTCGTAGCGGCCTTTGCGGCAGATTTGGACATCTTCCATCGGTCAAGGGCCTCCACACGTCCGGAGTGACTCGATGGGCGTGAGTTTCTCCCCGCGTCAAGCGCGGGGCGAGTTCAGATCGACCGCCGCGCCATGGGCGGCACGCGCAATAGCGTCAAGAAGGGCCTTCGCATTCGGATCGGCCGCCGCGCCACTGGGCGGCGCCCTCCTCCGGGTCGAGAGGCTTCTCCACCTTGACGAGGCTCCAGGTCCTCACTCGGCCAGCACGATATCCTCTACGTGGGCCGGGGTGGCGTGGGCGTGCTCGAGCTCGTTGAGGTGTTTTCCGATTGCCTGGCGCGCATGTAGGGAGGTTCTTCGACCTCCCCGTGCGGTGGCCAGGCGACTCGGGCCAGCAGCCGCGCCGAGGCAGAGGCTTGATGGATGCTGAGACGGCGGCCGTCGTGGCGATCGCTCCGGCGAACGATGGGCTGCAGGCAGTCGATCGTCTCAGATGCGCTGGCGACGCTCCCGACGGGATATGGCGGATTTCGGCGCTGTATGGTTGGGGGCGCTGTGCACGGTTTCGGTAGGGTGGATTTATTGATGCAGGGGTCTTTCCTCCTGGTGGCAGCAAGTTTCCGGTTTCCTCTGGGTAAGAGGTAGCCAGAACGCAGGGAACAGGCTGGTGGAGGGCAGAGTGGGGGCAATACGGGGAAACAGGTCGAGTAGAGGATATTCATGGCCGCGTCTCGTTGAGCGTCAGTAGCCCCGTCTAAAGCATCAGGGCGTATTCCGGCAATTTTCCATCCGAGTATTGCCAGACCACCTCCAAGACGCCACTGGCATCGTCTCGGTGAGGTGACTCCGCGACCGTCGAGGCCGTCGATCGTCAGGGGCGAGAGTTGTCGTTAGCTTCCAGTTCATCGAAATGCAGTATGTTGAGGGAGTGTGACGCGCCCGAGGTTGTCGTTGTAGCTGATCTCGAGGTAGTCATACAAGAGGAAGAGTCAAGATGAACGTTGCAACTGAAACCATTCAGGTGGCCATTGTGAATGTTGTGATTTGATGACCGGTGGCCGCTTCGATGGTGCTGGCGGGGGCGATTCCGCATACGGAGATGTCGTCGGCGACGCGAGCTGTAGCCGAGCCTGCTGTTGGGCGGTAGCTTTTTCGCTGCCGCGTCGCGTCGATAGGACTGGACCAGACGATAGCCCCTGCAGAGAGGACTAACACGGACACGAGAGCTGTGACCGGTACTGGGCGACGCCATTGTGTGCGGTTTGGTTTCATTCAGGTGGTTGCTCTTTTTCCTTTTCGATGTGCGGGAGTCATGGAAGTTTTATTCATGGGGCGTGTGTCGTTGGGTGGAGCGACGGCCTGTTCTTGAGAGGATTCAGGTGTTCAATCCAATTCGATCAGGTGGCCGTCCACCATGACTGATAGTAGCACGAGGCCACTCGCCGTGAGGCTCGGGAGTGTACGAGGAGATCACAGCTCTGCCTTCAACCCTGTCGGTGTGTGGGATATGGGTGTCGGGCCGCGGTACCGGTGCGTGTGCGACGTTGATGTATCTGCGCGACGACCTGTGTTAGGGAGCTGTCTTGCCGCGTCTTCGGTGTTTCGCGGCCTGCCGCCTCGCGAGCGATCGCTGCGCACGCACCTCGATCGCCCAGGTCGTGAGGCGCACGTGCCCACCGTGAGGATATGAGGCGTAGCATCGTCGGGCTGTCGCGGGCCGCCGTCTGATCCAGTGCCGTGGCTGCGCCGCGCTGTTGGTGACGTGGCGAGTGGGATCCTGAGCCTGAAGCACTCCACGACCGGGTGCCTGTGGAGGCGCGCAGTGCTTCGGATCGAAAGATGATCTCCTCGATGAAAAACATGATCTGGGGCGGGGTCCTGTGCCTCGAGTGTCAGTCGTTTCACGTCATAATTGAATGTCGGGGCAGGGCCATCTGACGTAGGGCGAGGCTCATGCGTGACGTTCTCGGACCTCGTTGGCAAAGTATTTTCTGCAGCTCATGAATAAACTTCATCATGTACAATTTGCTTAGGTGAAGATGAAGCTCGGTAGCGTCTGAACGGTGGGGTTACGGCAGGGCTTGGCGTTGCGCGGTTGGCTGGGAACTGGTCAGCCGGAGCAGGGGTCTTTTCCTCCTGGTGACAAGTTTCCGGTTTCCTCTGGGTAAGAGGTAGCCAGAACGCAGGGAAACAGGCTGGTGGAGGGCAGAGTGGGGGCAATACGGGAAACAGATCGAGGCAGGACATCTGATGGCCGCGTCTCGTTGAGCGTCGGTAGCCCCGCCTGGAGTGCTCAGGTGTATCCCTGCTATCTTCCCGTCCGGTACTGCCAGTCCACCTCCAAGACGCCACTCGGCATCGTCTCGGTGAGTGACTCCGCGACCGTCGAGGCCGTCGATCGTCAGGGCGAGGAGTTGTCGTTGGCTTCCAGTTCATCGAAATGCGGTATGTTGAAAGTGCTGACGCGCCCGAGGTTGTCGTTGTAGCTGATCTCGATATACTTAAACAGAGGGGAAGAGCTAAAGATAAAATCATCAACGGAAACCATTCAGGTGGCCATTGTGAATGTTGTGATTTGATGACCGGTGGCCGCTTCGATGGTGCTGGCGGGGACGATTCCGCATACGGAGATGTCGTCGGCGACGCGCGCGGTAGCCGAGGCCTGCTGTTGGGCGGTAGCTTCCGCTGCCGCGTCACGCCGATAGGACTGCGCCAGACGATAGCCCCTGCCGAGAGAGGACTAACACGAACACGAGAGCTGTGACCAGTACTGGGCGACGCCATCGCATGTCCCTGCCCTATCTTTTTGGTGGTTAACCATTGTTGGCGTAGTCTTCTCCCGCTTTGCTTCCATTCGCATAGTTTCCCTCGAAGTCGTCTCCAATGCTGCTGACGGTGGCGCCATCGCCTTGTGTTATACTTTTGTTCTTGAGCATTTCCGTCCACAGTCTGACGTGCTCGTAGTCGCCTTTTGCGGCGTCGGTGAAGTCGATGTGGTAGGTGCCATCGCCCTTCTGCTTGATCCAGGACCATTCCGAAGTCGCGCTCGCCTCCGCCAGATTCTCCTGAGAGAGGAGACCGTTATTGGCGGCCTGCTGAACCGCAGCACCCCACACCACCTGGTTGGGTCGTCAACCATGGGCGACTGCCTGTGCTCGGCGTCGGCCGTAGCTAGCGTCGGCGAGCACGGGCGCCGCCATGGTGGTCGCGGCTGAGGCCGCCCCTGAGCGGCCCGCGAGGAGGCCACCGCCCCTATCGGGCCGCCCGTAGCCTCTCCCGCTACCGCCGCGGCAGCGGATCGCCAGCGTCGAAAAAGGCTGTCAAGGCCGATGTGGCGCTCGAGACATGCTGGCGTGATCGCATCCTCCTGCTTGTTGAACTGCTGCCTTCGCATCCGCCGCACCCGCAGGAACCCCACCGCCCGAGCGCCATGTCGTGTACTTGTTGTTGAGCTGAGACACACCTGTTCTGAGTGTCTCCCTCATGATCGGCGATGGCCTGCTGGGTCTCCATGTTGAAGTAGTTAGCCGGGCCGGTGCTGATCGTCGCGGTCGCGTCCGCATTGTCCGCCACCCGATACGTCAGAGCTTCAATGTCGTCGGTTCGGCGCCCGCGCGGCGTCGGATCTGACGGCTTGTTGCTGTCGTTCGGTCCAGCTCAAATACTCACTGGAAACCTCGGCGGGACAGTTGGCCAGCAGCACGCCGATGTGGGCCTTGGTGTCGTCGTTGTAGGACTTCTCTCGTATTCTGCGCCAGGCCGTGGATGCCGGAACCGGCCAGGGCTCCTGGCCCGTTCGCCCATGACCTCGTCGTACTATTGCGCGAGGAGGAGCCGCCGCCAGAGCGCTGGTGAAACCGGACAAACCCTCCTGGCCCCAGTCCCGCGTTGACAAGCCATCGATGCGGCTGACATCCACCGACCCGTCCTCGCTCGCCGGCGCGAGATAATTCAAGCCGCGCAGGGGTTGATTTCCCCCTAGCATCGAGGCACCCCGGCCATGGGGTCCATGGAGACGTCCGGGATGAATGCTCCCAATCGAGAGAAGACGCCGGCCTTGTGGACCTCGACGTTGACGGCGGCGGGGTCGATATTGCCGAGGCCCTCGCCAAGCTGGTGAGGAAGGTTGTGTTGAAATTGAGGTCATCGACGTGGTGCGCCATCGGCGTCGTGTCTGCCGAGCATGGTGTTCAGGGCGGTGATTCTCCCGTATTCGTTCACCTGATCGCCGTCCACGGACTCCCGTGCCTCGGCAACTTCGTTGGATCAGTCTTCCGACCACGCAGTGAGGCCGTTGCCAACAGCGCCCAATATCTCGGCTATCTCGCTGGAGTGCTCGAGGTTGCGGAGTGGAAAGGCGGTGGGCGTCGAGGCCGATGGAGTCGATGATGCCGTCCGCGTGAGCGTGGCGTCATCCTGGTTGGGCGGAGCGATTCGCAGATCTCTTCATAGGACCGTTTGCTCTTCGGGTTCTTTCCGCTTGGATGGCGGCGAGGTCTGTGGCGTCCGCAGCCGCACGAATGCACGCGTTCACTTGTTCCGGAGAGTTCACGCTCGCGTTGTCGGACAACTCGATGGTGATACTGCCGCCGGCGTCCATCGATCCCACGCCCGAGTTATTGGCGTCCAGGATGGCCTGTTTGAAGCTGGTGAGCGTCGAGACGAGGCCGCGTACCGTCTCAATGGAGTTTCCGATGGTGAAGAGATCGGTGAGGGTCCATCGGATCCCCTCCGCGGAGAACTGGTTGTCGATGTTCGTTTTAGCCGTCTCCGCATCATCGGCCAGATATGTCAACGAATTGATGGCCGTGTCGAGGCGGTCAGGGTTCAGGTATACTTTCTTCGTCATGAGTGACCAAAACTCCTCTGTTACTCCATGTTCGATCGTCTCGCCACAATCATCCCTGCCAATACGCTCCCATTTGAGGCCCGACCGCGGTAGCCTGCTGTGGCGCCTATTGTGGCGCCTGATGTGCCGACGTCGGACCATGCGATCCGATTCTGCTCGCTCCGGATCGCCTCATCGATCGCATCGGACAGGGCGGCGAAGGCGGAGACAAGAGCCTCCACGTCCGTCGTCGTCTCGGAAGCGGCTTCGTCGGCCAAGGGCCCGCTCCACGTGTCGGGGTCGCTGATCTTGGCACCACAGTACTGCCAAGAGGGGTGGCGCAGGAATAATCCGTATCCACTCCGAGTTCTATGTTCTTATTAGTGACATACGACTTCAGTCTCTCCAGGGCTTCGAGCTTGCACTCGTGGAGGACTCGTCCACGTTCCGTCTCCTCCTGCGGTAGCGTATCACTATATGTAACGTGCTCACAGGCTAGTCGATCGCGACCCACTCGCGCAAGACCCTCTGCGGGTAACATAGTGCAGAACGGCTGGGCCTCCGTCCCTCGCCCTGGGCGCTCCCTGACCCACTGCCCAACCGCCTCACGCAACCTTATGGTTAAAGCACTGCATTCCATGCGGTACCCTGTGAGTACCGGCATGCCAGGCCGACTTGTCGATCGCCCACGCGGTCGGCTCGCCCTGCCCTGGCTCGCCCGGTTGTCCCGTCCACCCTCGACCCGCCGGCTGACCCGACCGCACCCCTCATCTCACCAATCCCGCTGAATCCCGTCATCACACCCGACTCCCGCCCATGAAGCTTGACAATCGCGACCTCGTCCCGAGGACTCTCGTCGTCCTGCCGACCCACCTGGAGCCCTGATGTCCGTGCGCTCCTCGGCGACCGGTGCCCACCGGCACGCCTGAACCCCTTCTCGCCGGCTCCTCCTCAACCGACTCCTCCTGCACGGTCGGCCGTCTCGGGCGCGACCTCAGTCGTCTCGACCTCGCGACCTGTCCACCCAGATCCGCATCCTCACCTTCCGCGGCAGCGACGGCGCCACCTCATGCCCTGCCCCCGGGCCTGGGCAGCAGCAGCACGAGGTCCGCCGCTTTCCGGCAACGACGCCGTCCACGGCCGCCCCTTCGACGCCGACCGGACGCTGGCCGCCCTCGTCGCCGCCAGTGAGGCCCTCCGACTCGCGGGCGCCGACGCGGGTCGCGACGAACTGCGGCCCTCATCGCCGCCATCGACGATGGCACGCCCGGCAGACATCACGCGGGTGGGGCCGCGCCGGCGGCGTCGGTATCACGCCAGTGCCGCCGGCGGCTCCACCCGCGGCACACGCGGATCGTTCGGCGGCTCGCCGCCCGCGACCCGCTCGACGCCGTCATTGTCGACGCCCAGTGCACCGAGGTCATCAGCTACGCCGACGCTGTCGCGGGCACCGCTCCCACCGTCTCGGTTCGTCTGCGGCGCCCCGAGCCCGCCGATGGCGGAACGGTCCCGCCCGACATCGTCGCCCTGCCCGATACCATCGAGGTGGCGGTCGGCGTCGTGAGGACGGTGGGCGCCGCGTCACCGAGCCCCCGGCACTGACCTGGGACACCGCCCAGCCCGGAGTCGAGAGCCACCGCGCTCTCGCCCTTGATCGCGCCAACCTGCTCCAGGTCGAGCAGGCCGGTCCCGCTCACGTGCGGGTCGAGCTGCGCGCGAGCGGCATGAGCTCGGCCCATCGGATCCCCGGGTCGCCGTGCTGCCCCCGCGGCAGTGGCAGCTGATCGGCGGCGGTCGCCGGGCCGGCGCGGCGCTGGCGACCTCATCCAGCCCGACCAGCCCGCTATCAGGGCCATTGCCGACCAGGCGCTCGGGCTTGCCTCCGCGGACGGCCGAGCACCCTCCGACGACGCACTCGCGTCCCGCCGGCGCCGAGCGGTCGGACGCCCTCGCCGCGGCGGCGTGCACTATCCTGCGTCGGCGCCGTCTTGCCGTCGATCCCGCCGGGCAACCGTGGCGCGCAGCACCGCACCCGATTCGCACCGCCGGGAGCCTCCTCGATGCGCGCACCGGCACCGCCCTCGACATCGCCGTCATGCTCGCAGCCGTCCTGGAGCGCGTCGCCGTCGCCCTCCCACCCTCCTGCTCGCCTCCGAGACCGTCCTCCTGGGCTACCGGCGTCGCGGGGGCAGCGCCATCGACCCGGCCTCGCCGCAGAGGCCGCCGATCTTGTTCGAGGCGGCACCATGGGCCCGATCGACCCCTGCACTCGCCGTACGCACCCCGGCCGCCGTCCTCCATGAGCTCACGGGCGAGGCGCGCGACCTCGCCCTCGACGCCCTGTCCGACCTCGTCATGGCCGTCCCGGTCGGGGCAGCCCAGCCCTGCCGGCGTGCGCCCGCAGCCGCTTCTGGAACGATGAGGATGACGTCGTCGTCGAGCTCGCCGTGCCGCCCGGGTCCTCGCCCACCCCCTCGACGCCGGATACCGATGCCCCACGCGCTGCTGACGGGTCGTGCCGGAATCCGCGGACGACGCAGCCGATGAGGCTGGGACTCCCCGAGTCGGACATACCCGCACCTCGAGGCGGGCCCGCCCGCTGCCGACGAGGCGGGCCCGCCCGAGGGCCGCCGCCGGCGCTCAGCGTTCCGGCCCCGCCCGGTGTCGAGGTGGAAGAAGAGCCTGCTCGACCTGTCCCTGCGCAATCCGTTGATCGACCGCTCCTCCCGCCATGCCGTCGGGCTGTGCGTGCCGCCCGCACTCATCGGCCGGCTCGAGGACCACATCAACGCCCGCGACCTCGTGAGGCTGCGCCTCCCGCACGGCGCCGGCAGCACGCCCGCGGATCTTGATGAACAGGCCGTGCTGCTCACCGAGCGGCGATCGGTGCGAGCCGACCTCACCGGCCAGGAGTACACGCGGCGCCTCCAGTCCTGGACGCCGCCGCCCGCACCGCCCTGGAGGAGACCGGGGCGAACAACCTCTACCTGGTCGTCGGCACTCTCGTGTGGCGCACCAACGGGCGCCGTCTGCACTCCCCACTCGTCCTCGTCCCCGTCAACCTGATACGAGAGGACGAGACCTGCAGAATCGCCCTGGACGAGGCCGGCGCCTCACCCCGAACTTCTCCCTGCTGGCCCGCTGGGAGGCCGACACCGGTATCGACCTGGTCGAGCTGAGCGAACCCGTGCACGACGCCCACGGCATCGATATCGAGGCCACGCTGGAGCGCGTGCGCTCCCGGCTGAGGCGCGAGGAACGGGCCCGCCGTTGTCGAGCCCGCCGTCGAACCCACGGTCCACCTGGGCCTGTTCCATTTCTCCACCCTACCGCATGTGGCGGGACCTGGCCGAGACTGGCTCGACCATCACCGCCAACCCTGCTGGTCGGCCGCCTCCTGGAGACCGGCGGGCCGGCGAAGAGCACGGCAGACACCGGGGCAGGGCCGGCCGGGGCGAGCACGGCAGACGCGCCCGCCCCGCCGGACCTCGACGACCTCGACGAGGTGGTCGGAGACCCTGCCGCTGGTCGCCGATTCCCCCAGGCCCGGGTCGTCGCCGAGGCCGTGGCCGGACGCAGCCTCGTCGTCCAGGGGCCGCCCGGGACCGGCAAGTCCCAGACCGTCGCCAACCTGATCTTCCGAGCTCTGGCGAGTGGGCGGACCGTCATGTTCGTGGCGGAGAGACCTCCGCGCTCGACGTCGTCGCCCGTCGCCTGTGCGAGGAGGCCGGCATCGGGGACCCTGCTGCTCAACCTTCACGACAACGGGATGAAACCGGCCGAGTTCGCGAGAACCCCTGCACCGGGCGCTCAAGCTGACGGCGCCGGCGCCCGGCGATGACGAGTCATGACGGCGATGACGGCGACGACGGTGGTGGTGGCGATAGCACTGCACAGCCGGACGCGCTGCGCCGGCGACTCGCCGAGATCTCGCGAGCGCCTCGTCGCCTACCGTGAGGCCTGCACGTTCCGGGGAGGCGGGCGCGTCCTCTGTTCCTACTACGAGGCGCGCCAGGCGCTCATCAAGGCGCGCGATGGTCGGGAGCCGGACCTCGCGCAGGCGCGAGCGGCTCTTCGAGGCGCGCGAGCGCGCCACCGGTCTGGACTCTTTCGACCCGGTCGACCACATTCGGCCTCGAGGAGTATCGGCGCACTCAGGAGCGGCTGCGGTGCTCTGACGCCCGAGCTGTTTCGACGTCGTCCTCGCCCGCCGTCAGGCGGTGCTGCGCGAGGCCGGCCCGCGCGCCGATCGGCTTCGTCGCGAGATCGACCGCCGCAGGGACGTCGATCCGTGAGCTCATGGACTCTTACGGGATCTGGTGACGGCTCTGACCCCTGCCTGCTGGTCTCTCCGGATTCGGTGGCGCGATTCTTCCCGCCGCACCGCCGTTACGTCGATATCGTCGTGTTCGATGAGGCGTCCCAGATCACTGTTGCCGGAGCAGTGGGGCCATGGGGCGGGGCCGTTCGACGGTTGTCGTCGGCGACCCCAAGCAGATGCCGCCGGCCGTTCCGCCCGGCGTCGGCGCGACGGCCGGCGGGATCTCGAGGGTGTCGGCGACGGCGAGGGCGAGTCGATCCTCGACCGGTGCGTGGCCGCAGGTGTGGAGCGGCGTTGCTTGACCTGGCACTACCGCAGTCAGGGACGAGTCCTCATCGCCTTCTCCAACCGTCACTATGACGGCGCCCTGCTGTCTTTCCCGAGCCCGCAGGCCATGGCCGTCCGGCTCCGACGACGGGCCTGAGGGCTATGGTCTTTTCGCTGCAGCGCGTCGGCGGGACTTACTATCGTCCGCAGGCGCGTACCAGGCATCCGGGGATCGTGCCCAACACGAACCCGGTTGAGGCCCGTCAGGTGGTCGACGAGGTCATCCGGCGCTTCGAGGCCCGTCCGGACGGCATCCCGTCGCTCGGGGTCATCACCTTCAACTCCCGCCAACGGGATCTCATCGAATCCGAGCTGCGCAGGACCGGGTCCGAGCGCGTCGTCGAGGCGTTGGACGCCCCTGACGGCCTGCTCGTGCGCAATCTGGAGAATGTGCAGGGGCGAGGAACGGGACGTCATCCTGATGTCGGTCACCTTCTCCTCCAATGAGCGCGGCGACCTGCCGCTCAATTTCGGTTCTCTCAGCCATGCCGGCGGTCAGCGGCGTCTCAATGTCGCCATCACTCGGGCCCGCCGTCAGGTTGTCGTCTTCTCCAGCTTCGACCCCGAGGACCTGCACGCCGAGCGCTCGACCCATCGGGGTCTGAAGGACCTGCGCGCCTACCTGGAGCAGGCGCGCGACGGAGGAGCGCCGCGGGCACTGCCCGCCTACAGCAGCGCCGTCGACCTCCATCGCAATGAGATCGCCGAGCGGCTGCAGGACGCGGGTCTGGAGGTCAATGTCGGTGTGGGGCACTCGTCCTTCGAGGTCGACCTCGTGCTCGGTCTGCCCGGGCGGGCCGATGTCCCCCGGGTCGCCGTCCTGCTCGACGGGTCCGCGTGGAATGAGCGGGGGAGCGCGTCCGACCGCGACCTGTTGCCCGTCGACGTTCTGCGGAACATGGGGTGGGCGCGGGTCGAGCGGGTATGGATGCCCGAGTGGTTGCCGACGAGCGCGGCGTCACCGCTCGACTCGTGAGGCTGCCGGCGGGCGCCACGAGCCGAGGCTCCGACCCGGAAGCGGCGGCGGAGATGGAGTCGGAGGAGACGACGCCGGAGGAGGCGACCCCGGAAGGGCGGCCTCAGAGGCGGCGGCCGGTTTGCCGGATACGAGCGCGTCGACGACGAGTCCGCCGCGCTTGCGGGAGCGCCCGCGCTTCTCGCCCCGACCGACTACCGTCAGTGGCATCCCGAAGGTGTGCGCCCGCTCGATGTGCTCGATCGGGCCGCCACCGACCTCGCAGGCCAAGGCCCAGGTGGTGGAGGTGGCGCGCACCATTTGCGATATCGAGTCGCCGATTTCTCGCATCGGCTCATGTGCGGATTTGTCGGGCCTTCGGATTGTCGCGGACCACCAGACAGCGGAGGCCAGGGTCCGCGAGTTTCCGGTGAGGCCTTCGCCTACATTGACGAGACATCGACTTCGTGTGGCGCAAACCGGGACGCCTCGCTGGTTCCGTTGTCTACCGGAGGGGCGCTCTGGATCATGTGGATTCCATCGAGGAGATTCATCCGCGTGAGCTGACCGCACTCATGGCCGACGTCCGCGCGAGGCCGGAGTGGACCTCCACCGAGGATTTGTGCGAAAAGCGCTGCGGCAGCTGGAGTGCCAAGAAGCGCAAGCTGAGCGCCCGCGGCGTCCTGCCGGCTCTGACCGCCGCGCTCGAGGCGGCATCGGACTGGACGCGTTAATTCTTTCAGCGGAGCCGCGTTGAGGTTGGCGTTTTGGTGCGAGGTTGGTGGTGTCGCCGTTGGTTTCGATGCGGGAATGTCGATCCTCGCGGGTCTGCGCGGTGTGGGTGGGGGTTCGGATGGTGGGGATGGGGGCGAGTTGGTGGCGGCGGGTGTGGGCCGGGCTCGTGCGGCCGCTACCCGCACGCACAGGCGGCGAAAGGCTCACCGAAAGCCGCGGGGGCAGAGAGTCCGGCGGTGGTAAGGAGCGATCTTCTTAGCGGCCGGTCATCTTCACATGTGCTGCCATGACGAAGAATCCGACTGCTGTCGAGTTCGAGGACTTCCGCGCATATGTCGCGGATGAGCGAGGCGCGTGAGGCAGGTGCGTTGTCCTCTCAGCGGGCGAGTCTCCGCGAAAAGGAGCTTTCTGACCTTGTAGAACTGAGCTGCTCGGCGCGAGACGAATTCATTCTGAGCTTTACTCGAGTTCAGGGACTGTGGCTGTGCATGCTGCCGGATACGACATGGGCTGGTTCGCCGGATCCGGCTGAAGCGTGTGCCGGGATCGAGGCGGGTCAACAGCGAGTCTGGCGGGCCAGAATAACCGATATCCTATGGGATGCGGGCCTGCCGTATTTTTGCGTGACGAGGGAGATGGGTCTTACATGCCATGAGCGAGAGCGACGCGCATAAGAGGCCTGTAAGTATCGAGTTCCGTCGGGCGGTCGGTCTGTCGGCCGGCTTGATTGCATTGGGCTGGGGTTGAAGGTCAATTATTATCGGATGGTGGCCGGCTGGAAGGGCCTGTGGGATTAGGCCCTGCCCAACCGGCGAGCCACTATCGAGGAGGTCGAGGCGGCGGAGGCGGTGTCGGGGTTTCGCCTGCGAGTCCTACTGGGGCTTCCTTCTGGCCTGCAACGGCTGGTCCTGCTTTCACCAGGATCTCGCCGTTTTCTCGACCGCCGATCTGCTGGGCGGTCCGTTGCACGAGGCGGGGCGGCTGCCCTTGGATCTGCCCTGACTGCGTGGAGGCCATGGCCCGTGAGGGGTGGTCTCCGCCGATCATATCTCTGCTGCGTCGCGAGTCCGGGACGATGCGGCTCTCATGGGGTGCCCTCGGCACGCCCGCGGCCGGACAGTCGCCCGGGCGCGCGGCGACGTCATCGATCGGCGCACCGACTTCCCGACCACTACCTGGCAGCAGCTGGGTACGACAAGCAGAGCACCGAGTTCATCAGAAGCGTATGGCCCCCAAACCAGAGGGGTGTACCACATGCCGTCCTGATCAACCGGGCGAGAACAGCCCCGGCACCTGGTTCCCCAACGGCGTCGAGAACAACTGAAAAGAAACACCGAGATTTTCTCACCAGGAGCCTTTGCGGGGGCGACTAGATCGACAGCCTGACTATTCGAATCATTTCGATTCAACACCGCCAGGCTTGCGGCCGTCGGTGCGCGTGCTGGAATTTTGTGTGGTGGTGTTATATGGATCAGGGTTATGGATGCGGTCGTGGTGTCGGGCGATGGTGGGATGCTCTTCAGGAGTTATAAGGTGGAGGCCTCGTATAAGCTGATGAAGCGCAAGGTCGAGGCGATCATCTTGTTGTCGAGACACGTGGATGCGGCAGTGGTCGCCGTTACGCTATGATCTCTGAGGGCTCGTATCGTTTCGTGCTGCATATGGCGGGTCGTCCTTCCGTCGCCCAGGGCGCGGATCGACCTCGTCCCAGAAGCTGTCATAGCGCATAGGGCCATCCGCACCCGGGATCGCCCGGGACTGGTCGGGGAAGGAAGGGGAAGGAGACTCTGGTGGTGACGGCCAGCGGAGGGTCAGGATCGAGCGCGAGGCCGTCATTCGCCGCGCCCGGCACTCGAGGAGCACGGAACCAGGCCGGGTGTCGACCGTCAGCGGCAGGCCCCGGTCCTCTGCCGGGTTTCCTCCATCAGAGCACCGGGGACGTGGACTTGATGGCCCCGGACCGGCAAGATGGCCTAACGCCACCTGCAGGGCTCTGATCGACTCGCCCTCGCTCATCCCGGAGAAGGAGAAGATCGTGGTTGCGCGGGCGGGCGCGCCTGGCGCACATCCGCAGAACTGAGGCAGCAGCTGAGGGAGAACCGGAACCCGGAGGAAGAAACCACCTCATCAACATCCCGACAACCCTGACCGGGCCCCCACTGAGCATGTGTGGAAGGAAACCAAAGACTCCCTCCAACCCCAGCGCGCCACCCGCCGGCACCCGCAACGCACCTCAGACCTTCACCCGAACACACCATCCCCCACCACCCACAAATACACTTTTGTTTTAGAGAGCTATGGTTATTGTTGACGGAAGATTGGCGGACAGTCCGGCCCAGAGCCCGGCGGACTGTTCTCGTCATCAAGAACTGAATTCGATTGTGCGAAAGGGAGTACGATGAGTAACAGCAGCATTGACAAGAACGCAGGCGGAGCCGACAACATCGCCAGGAAGGTCGTCGTCATCACCGGCGCGTCGAGCGGGCTGGGAGCGGCTCTCGCGCTCCAACTCGCGCAGCGGGGCGCGCGCTTGGTGCTCGGTGCCCGCCGCGAGGACAGCTCGTCGACCTCGCGCGCCATCGGCGAGGTCGGCGGTGAGGCTCTTATCCAGCGCGTCGATGTTCGCAGGAAGGAGCATGTCGCCGAGTTGGCCCGGAACGCTATTGACGGTTTCGGAGGGATCGACGTGTGGGTGAACAATGCGGCGATCATGCCGGCCTCGTTGTTCGTGCAGAATGACACCGATGAGTGGGATGCTCTTATCGACACTAATATCAAGGGCGTGCTCTACGGCATCGGCGCGGCGCTTCCCCATATGCGCGAGCAGAATGCCGGGCACATCATCAACGTCTCATCCACCGCTGCGCACGCATCAACCGGAGCGATCGCCGCTGTCTACTCCATGACCAAGCACGCCGTCCGTATGCTCACCGAGTCATTGGTCGCCGAGGAGGCGATGGCGGGTTCTCGAGTCCGGGTGACCGAGATGGCTCCGGGGATGATCGACTCCGATCTCAAATACACCGTCACCGACCCCGCAATGCGGGAGAACGTGATGCAGGCCTACGGGGAGGGTGCCATCATGCTCTCGCCGGAGGAGATGGCGCGAGCTATCGTGTACGCCATCGGAGAGCCGGAGAACATCTCAGTGTCGCTCTATCGTTGCACGGCCGACTGGCGGCGACTGAAGCACGAGGTCGACTCCTTCGCCCAGTCCCCCTGTGTCAACGCGTCTGGGCGGGGACGCCTGTCCGTCCATGGTCTGCTGGATCTGATGACGTGGGGATGCAGTCGACCGGATCGATCTCATCGACGGTCCTGACTCATGACGCTTAGTGTGCCGGGGGTGGGGTGCTCAGGGCGGTGAGGATGTCGTTGGCGGTGTCGGTCAGACGCGGTGCGGCTGCGAGGTGAGTGGCCGTTGAGGTTGATGGTAACTTCCTGCAGGCTGCGTAGCTCGCGCACGATCCTGGCGATGCTGATACCGGTGGCCTCCTGGAGGTAGCGGGCGACGGCCAGGGCGGCCATCACTACGGTCAGGTGAGCCTCGATCGCGTCTCGGGTGTGGTGGAAGACCGGTCGGGCCCTCAGGTCGTGCTTGCTCATCCGGAAGGACTGCTCGACGTGCCACAGCTCGTGGTAGGAGGAGACGACCTCACCGGCATCCATCAAGCGTGCAGGAATGTTGGTGACGTAGCCCTTGAGGCCCACCAGGGACCGGGCTCTGGCGATGGACGCTTCATCGAGGACCTGATCGCCTTGATGGACGGTGACAAAACGCGTGCCCTTGGGACGCTTCTCGCCGGCGATGACGGCCCGGGCGCGGTTGGCCTGAGCTGTGAGGGTCTGGTTGTCCCGGGCCGCTCGCTTCTTGGAGTAGACCCATACCGCTCTCCATGAGCCTGGATGGGTGTGCGGGTCCCACACCGGCTCGGACTTGCGGCTCTTGTCCCGCTCGCTCTGCGAGCCCCTCCTGGGGGTGATGGTGTCAATGACCTGCCCGTCAGTGAAGGCGTCCCCGTGCCAGTGGAAGTGGGCCTCCAGGTCGCCTGGGGCCCGGGTGGTGCGGGCGCCGACGATGAACCGCAGCCTCGCGTCGTCCAGGGCCGCCAGGTTGGCGGCCGAGAGCATGCCGGCGTCAGCGACGATGATGAGGTCCTCGATGCCGTGGGCGGCCTGGAAGGCCTCCGCGATGGGGATGATCGTGGTGGTCTCAGCCTTGTTTCCCTCCCAGCAGCCGACCTGGAGAGGAAAACCATGACGGTCGACCAGCAGGCCCACGATGACCTGAGGGTCAACCCTCCTCTCCTTGGAGTAACCCACCCGCCGCAGATCATCCTCACGCTCGGCCTCGAAGTACAGGGTGGTCACGTCATACAGGCACAGGGCAAGGCCCCCACTGGCGGTGACGTGCTCGAACAGGGCCCCAGACAGGCTCTCGCGGTAGCCCCGCTGCCCGCAGCGCCCCAGGGAGCGGAACAAGGTCCGCACGCTGACCGACTCCAGGCCCAGATCACCCAGGACGCGGGGGACCTGGGCCTTGGAAGACGGCTCGATCAGACGCGCCAGAACCATCTGCTCAAAGGCCCGATCACCCCCAGTGGCGTCCCTCAGCCCCAGACGGGTGTAGACCCCGTGCAGAACGTCCCACAGCAGGCCCGAGCGCTTGGACTCCACCACCGCATCAGTGCCGACCGGGGCTGAGGCCGTGAGGAGTCCCGAAACCACCGGTGGCGTGGGAGTCAGGTCCAGGGCCCAGCTGGTCCGGGGCAATGCGGTGCCGGCCGATCTCCATCAGAGCAGCCAGCTCGGCCTCAGTATGGGCCGATCCCAGGTGCTCGATCACCTTGTCCCGGCGCCTTCCTTGACCGCGATCTGCCGCCGTCGCCCCAGAGGCTGTCTTGACCTTACGCAGAAACGGGCTCACCCACCCCCACCCTACCGGCCCCTTTAGTGTGCCAGCACACCCCACAACCACCACGCGACATCAACGAAAAACCCACCTCAAAACCCAGACCCCACCAAACTGTCACGAGTCAGGCCCGATCCCAGCCCCAGTGCCGGCGCGACACCCGCCGCGCACGCCCTGTGTCTGCTCACTGCTCGCGCACGAGCGTGAAAACGATGAACACGATCGCGGCCTACGGCCCATCATTCCTCATCTCCGCCCGCAGAACAGCGCCAGCACCGCTCGACTCGGCCGGCACCGGTCAATTCGTTCGAGCATCCGAGAGCCGCATCCCGCCCGCTAGTCCATTTCGTACTGATCCGAGTATCGAGGTTACTGAGGACTCTCCGGTCATTCTTGTTGGTCACGGAGTTCTCCTTCCAGGCCGTCATGTCGTCGGCCTGTCCGCGGGTGAGTCCCGCGATATCCACCGTTGGGGCCGCATCGGGATGGTCCGGATCGACGATCGCCCAGTCATGGTCCTTCGCAGTGGTCAGGGTGCTTGGATCGGTCAGCAGACCATGGTTCATCGCATCGCCGTAGGCCTGCGCGAGAAGCAGATTGGGGACAGGCCGCGTGCTGGCCTTACTCGGATCCTCGGCGTGCCGGGAGTCGGCCTTCATGTCCTCGTCATACCTCATACGCGACAGCTCGGTGAGATAGGACGAGCTCTGGACAGCTGCCCGTACTCGATCCCAAGGTTGGACTGGCCCGGATCATCAGTGCTCATGGCCTCCTCGATCCGCCGGTGGTGGTAGTCCCCTACCCCTGTACTCGCAACCGCCATGGCGTCCTGGCTATCACCGAACCGGAAGATCATGGTGCTCATATCCGTTGGTGTTACGCCCCAGCGCGCCACGGACGGACCCTCGCCCCCGGTACTCACCTCGTCTTTACCAGCGGCTGCGGCCGCGACCTCCTCAGGGGAGTTGGCCACCACTACTGCTAGGGTTGTGCTTGTGGTGTCGGTGAAGTCTTTCTAGTGAACCCTTCGCCGCCGAAGTAGCTCATCGCCCGGCCGCAGGCGTAGGTGGCCCGTGCGTCCGCGGTCGCTGGCACATCAGGGTCGGTCTCGCTGGGAGCGCGGTTGCGGAATGAGGAGGCCGCGCCCGTCACTGCAGTCAGGGCATCCAGGCCGGGGGCGTGCTTGTGCCAGTCGCGGGAGGTCAGCATGGCCCATCGATCGGTGGTGGTTTGTCCGGGAACCCAGGTCCCGTCCCCGTCCACGCTCCCGTCCTCCTCCGGTGCCAGGTACTCCAGGGCGGCATCGGGATCGTCTCCTATGGCGGCCAGCGCCTCGTCCACGGAATCAGAGGCAGAACCGTTCATTCGGCTGATCAGACCGAACCCCTAGGCCCACCAGTCCCACCACCAGGGCCACGCATGCCACTGCTATCAGGCCTTTCGCCGTCGGCCGGGTCTTTCGGTGCATCACGACGCCCTCTCCTGTCTCTCTGTCATCTGCCTTCCCCCTGTCAGCTGCGCGGGATCAGGGGCGCTGACGCTCGCATTCGCGCCGTCGACGACGTCACCTTCTGGGTGTGTCGCGCCGCGACGACGGCGCTGGTCGGTGAGTCCCGATCGGGCAAGTCCACCGTGGCGACCATGATCCTCTTCACGTACAGCACCGGTGGTTTGGTGGGTGTTCGTGGGTGAGGGTTGTGGTTTTCTGTGTTGGCTGGTTGGGGGTCATGGTGTTGGCGTTGGTGTGGATGAGGGCGGGTAGCCTGTGGCGGCGAAAAGCTGTGGGGCGCGGCGGGTGACGAGGTCGGCCAGTGTGTCGGTGTAGGCGGCCGCTTCTGGTCGTTATCAGTGTCCCAGGTGGCAATGGTGGCCGCGGACTGGCTGTCGAACCAGCCGGCGTGAGCATCGCCTCCCTGGACCCAGGAGATCACTTTCGCGGAGGTGCCGGGCACATCTCTGCTCACCCCACCGCGCCGTGACATGATGGTCTCGACCACCGGCACGCCGGGCACCTTGTAGTTCAACAGCACCTCGTCGGCTTGCGAAGTCACCTGAATGAAGAGCGTCTGCGAATCGCCGTGAGACAGCGCAGATCCATGACGCGTAGCTATCGTATGGCGCGCTCGTCGGGAACGGTGACGCATTTTGGGTTTGTCGAGGAGGGTTGGACGTCCTGGCTGGTCAGGGCCAGGCACATGGGTTCGCTCGGGCTCTTCTCGGCTTTCCAGTGCCGGTACCACACTCCTGCGCCGGCGAGCACGAGAACCACGACCAGCACGATCACGCTCGAACGCCTTCGAAAAGCGGTTGCGCGCATCACGATCAGTTATCCTTCATATCCCTTCCCCGCATTCATGCCGGTTTGGTAATTGGTCTTGAAGTTGCTGTCGGAATGTCGTTGTCGTCGAGCCAGCTGTTGAACTGCCGCCGGTTCTCGTCACTGTCGAAGAGGGCGGAGGTGTCGATCGTGTGGTCGGGCCTCATCCACGCGTAGGGCGTCATCCGGGCGTCCCGGTCGCCGTTGTGGTCCAGACCGGTGGCGTAGTCGGTCCCGTCTGTGTTGGTGAAAGCGCTCTCGTCGAAGCGTCCGTCGTTGGCGATCTGCGCCATTGTGGACTGGAAAACCTGCTCCTGGGTGTTCTTCATCGCCGTTGTGGCGTCGTCGACCGGAGTCTTGTCCGGCTTCCCCGTCGCACTGGTGATGCCGGGGGAAGCCGACGGTATGGCGATGCCCGGACCTTGAGCATAGGGATTCGGAACGAAGGACAGGCCCTTGGTCACAGCGCCCAGAATAGTGGAGGCGACGGTTTTCTCGGCCGCGGCTTCGTCTTCTCCCTGTTTCTTGCGGCCATTGACCGCGGACTGCTCGATGAAACCAAGAATCATGCCGTCGTTGGATATCCCTGTGTGCAGTTCCTCTTTCAGGCGAGGGCTATCATTGCTCTCGGCGATCCCGGGGTCAACGCTCATAACAGCATCGGGGTGGGCATCGAGGATCGCCTGAGTACGAGCGGTTGAGAACCGACCGGCAGCATCGGTCATCGTGGCTAAAGCGGTATCGTCCGTGCCCACCATCTTCATCAGTGTCTTGAAGTCCTCACCATGGTCATCCGCTAGCACTGCGGGTCGCCTGGAATCCCACGAGACGGACCCAGCGCCAGAGGTGTCCCGCGTTCCAGTAACGCCGTCCTCGATCTCCGCCATGGAGTTCCCCAGTATAACCGCAACATTATTCTTCACTTTCGCGGAGAAACTCTGCTCAGAAAGCCCGGCGGCGTAGTCCAGGCCCTTCCCGGTGACCCACGCGGCGCGTTCATCGGTCGCGTCCTGGCTCTGCACACGCCTGGCCGAAGCCCCGGCAACAGCGGCGGTCAAGGGCTCCGCGCCCTCGCCCCAGTCGCGGGAGGTGAGCATGGTCCATCGATCGGTGGTGGCCTGACCGGGAACCCAGGTCCCGTCCTCGTCCACGCTCCCGTCCTCCTCCGGTGCCAGGTACTCCAGGGCATCCTGGGGATCGTCTCCTATGGCGGCCAGCGCCTCGTCCACGGAATCAGAGGCAGAACCGCTCACCCGGCTGATCAGACCGAACCCTAGGCCCACCAGTCCCACCACCAGGGCCACGCATGCCACTGCTACTATCAGGCCTTTCGCCGTCGGCCGGGACCTTCGGTGCATCACGACGCCCTCTTCCTTCGTCTGTGTCAGCTGCGCGGGGTCATGTCCTGCGGGGCTCGTTTCTGGTCTTCGCGCTGTCCTCCCCGTCGGTCTTCCCCGTTGCGATGCTGGTATCGTCGAAGGTGGCATTATTATCCCCTACGCTGGGGAGTGCCAGTAGGTGTACTTGGTGGGGCGGAAGCCGGGTTCCTCATTGAGCAGGCGCGTGGGAATCACTTCGCATATCGGATCGTTATCCAGGAACGTCGGCGAGGCGCTGGTGGACGCCGATGTCCGATCGGCCCCGTGATCGCGGTAGCCCCGATCCCAGCCCCAGTGCCGGCGCGACACCCGCCGTGCACACCCCGCGTCTGCTCATGCTCGCGCACGAGCGTGAAAACGATGAACACGATCGCGGCCTACGGCCCATCATTCCTCATCTCCGCCCTCAGGGAACAGCGCCAGCACCGGTCGACTCGGCCGGCACCGGTCAATTCGTTCGAGCATCCGAGGCCGCATCCCGCCCATTGCCCCATCCGGCATTAATCGACTGAGATCTCATTGAGGACTCTCCGGTCATTCTTGTTGGTTACGGAGTTCTCCTCCCAGGCCGTCATGTCGTCGGCCTGTCCGCGAAAGTGAGTCCCGCGATATCCACCGTTGAGGGCCGCATCGGGATGGTCCGGATCGGAGACCGCCCAGTCATGGTCCTTCGCAGTGGTCAGGGTGCTTGGATCGGTCAGCAGACCATGGTTCATCGCATCGCCGTAGGCCCTGCGCGAGAAGCAGATTGAGGACAGGCCGCGTGCTGGCCTTACTCGGATCCTCGGCGTGCCGAGTCGGCCTTTCATGTCCTCGTCATACCTCATGCGCGACAGCTCGGTGAGATAGGACGAGCTCGTGACTAATTGCTCGTACTCGTCCCCGAGGTTGGACTGGTCCGGATCATCAGTGCTCATGGCCTCCTCGATCCGCCGGTGGTGGTAGTCCCCACCCCTGTACTCGCAACCGTCATGGCGTCCTGGCTATCACCGAACCGGAAGATCATGGTGCTCATATCCGTTGGTGTTACGCCCCAGCGCGCCACGGACGGACCCTCGCCCCCGGTACTCACCTCGGCATTACCAGCGGCCGCGGCCGCGACCTCCTCAGGGGAGTTGGCCACCACTACTGCTAGGTTGTGCTTCGTGGTGTCGGTGAAGTCTTTCTTGGTGAACCCTTCGCCGCCGAAGTAGCTCATCGCCTGGCCGCAGGCGTAGGGTGGCCGTGCGTCCGCGGTCGCTGGCACATCAGGGTCGGTCTCGCTGGGGAGCGCGGTTGCGGAATGAGGAGGCCGCACCGATGGCTGCAGTCAGGGCATCCAGGCCGGGGGCGTGCTTGTTCCAGTCGCGGGAGGTCAGCATGGTCCACTGATCGACAGTGGTCTGACCAGGAACCCAGGTCCCGTCCTCGTCCACGCTCCCGTCTTCCTCCGGTGCCAGGTACTCCAGGGCGGCAGGGATCGTCTCCTATGGCGGCCAGTGCCTCGTCCACGGAATCGGAGGCGGGAACCGGTCATTCGGCTGATCAGACCGAATCCTAATCCCACTAGTCCCACCACCAGGGCCACGCATGATGCTGCTAGTGTCAGGTGTTTCGCCGTTGGTCGGGTCTTTCGGCGCATCATGATGCTCTTTTCCAGGCTGCCGCCGAGGGTTGGGTGCTGTCGAGCGTGGCTTCTTCGGGTGCTGGGGTGCGTGTCCGGTTGGTGAGGTCTGTGCGTGTCGTGGGCGAGTCGGCTCTGATACCGCTCATGTGCTCCGTCTTCCTTCCTCTTACTTCGAGGTGATGAGGTCTGTTCCAGGGCCGGCGGCGACGGGCGGGACGAGGGGGCAGAGCCTGTATAGGGCGCGCGCATGCCGTCGAGGTGAACCCTGGTCGTAGATGGGTCCCATGGTCCGTGTTTTACCGGTGCCGTCACTCAGGTAACGTCGGCGAGGCGCTGGTGGACGCCGATGTCCGATCGGCCCCGTGATCGCGGTAGGCCCCGATCCCAGCCCCAGTGCCGGCGCGACACCCGCCGTGCACACCCGTGTCTGCTCATGCTCGCGCACGAGCGTGAAAACGATGAACACGATCGCGGCCTACGGCCCATCATTTCTCGTCTCCGCCCCTTAGAAACAGCACCAGCACCGGTCGACTCGGCCGGCACCGGTCAATTCGTTCGAGCATCCGAGGCCGCATCCCGCCCATTGCCCCCATCCGTCGTTAATCGAATGAGAGATCTCATTGAGGACTCTCAGGTCATTCTCGTTGTCGTTGGTTACGGGTTCTTCTTCCAGGCCGTCATGTCGTCGGCCTGTCCGCGAGTGAGTCCCGCGATATCCACCGTTGAGGCCGCATCGGGGTGGTCCGGATCGAGACCGCCCATGATCATGGTCCTTCGCAGTGGTCAGAGGTGCTTGGATCGGTCAGCAGACCATGGTTCATCGCATCGCCGTAGGCCCTGCGCGAGAAGCAGGTTGGGGACGGGCTGCGTGCTGGCCCTTCCGGATCAATGACCTGGGTGCCCGAGGAGGACAGCTGCACCAGGCCACTGATGGCACTGGTGACGGCCGGCTTAGCGACCGTGACGATGGAGTTGTAGGCCAAAGGCGCTCCCACTCCGTCCGTGAACGCGCCCACCCCGGCGCTCCCCAATCGTCGCCACTAGGGATGTAATAGTGCCGACCGTCGTATCCCTGGACTTCTTCAGGTCCTCGGCGTGCCGGGAGTCGGCCTTCATGTCCTCGTCATACCTCATACGCGACAGCTCGGTGAGATAGGACGAGCTCGTAGCCATTGCTCGTACTCGTCCCCGAGGTTGGACTGGTCCGGATCATCAGTGCTCATGGCCTCCTCGATCCGCCGGTGGTGGTAGTCCCCCACCCCTGTACTCGCAACCGTCTGGCGTCCTGGCTATCACCGAACCGGAAGATCATGGTGCTCATATCCGTTGGTGTTACGCCCCAGCGCGCCACGGACGGACCCTCGCCCCCGGTACTCACCTCGGCATTACCAGCGGCCGCGGCCGCGACCTCCTCAGGAGAGTTGGCCACCACCACCGCCAGATTGTGCTTCATGGTGTCGGTGAACTCATCTCGGGACCAGGAATCCCCTGAGGTAGTCCACGCCCATGCCCGACGTGTAGGTGGCCGCGGCATCGCTGCTGGGCGGCATCGGACGAGACTGCCCCGTCCTCGCCGGGCCCGGGATTGCCGGAACGAGGCCGCCGCCACAGCACTGGTCAGACCGTCGGCGGCGGTCGGCTGTCGGAAGCGGGCATCGTGATCGCAGTCCCAGTCGCGCGAGGTCAGCTTCTCCCAACGCTGTCGGGCCTTGTCATCGGGCACCCAGTTCCCGTCCCCGTCCACACTGCCGTCCCCGCTCAAGTACCGCAGAGCAGCATCGGGATTATTACCCATAGCGGCCAACACGCCCGCCACAGGATCATGAGTAGCCGGGTTGTCAGATACGATGTCCCATCGTGCACCTGTGTGGGATCGAGCTGCAACAACACGTCCGAGGCTTTGGTCAAGAATCCGACCCGTAGACCACATCGGACTGACTGGTCAACGCATTGAAAATAGCCGTGTTATCAGCCACTGGTGACTCCACGATCGCAGCCGCGAACTGCATCCCCAGATCATCACCGCCCCGGGTCTGGGACGCCGCCCCCAGCACATGCCCCAATGCGGACACCGCCGCCTCACTCTGATACGGATAATTATACGCCCGATCAATATCGTGGACCAGGTCGAGGTAGGCCTGGGCGTCGCCGACCTCGGTGACGAAAAGGTGGCCCCGTAGGCGGGGCTGTCCTGGTAAGGGGCCATGGAGGCCAGGACTCGTCAACGGTGCGGCCGTCATCGGCTTTTTCCGTCTGCGAGCCGCCTGGGTCAGGGCGTCGGCGTCGGCTCGGGCGGTGGCGACGGCCTCGGTGTTGTAGGTCTTGACGTTCTCGACGGTGTCGGCGGTGCCGTCGGGCAGGTAGTAGCCCGGTACGCCGTCGGAGCTGGTGGTGCTGATCCCGTCGGTGTTGAGATCGATGATCACCTGGAGGCGTTCCCTGCAGGCCGTCGATGACCTCTTCCAGGGCGTTGATGGTCGCACCCATCGTGGTGTTGTACTGCTGCCGGTATTGGAGTTGATGCTCATGCTGTAAGCGTGTCCATCATCCTGCTCGTGGGCGCGTCCGCTGACGTCACCGTGAAAATGGCCGGGAGGTAGGTGGCGTCATCGACCTCGGGCACCGGATGGGAGTTGTTCACACTGGAGGAGTGGATATCACTGCGAGCCCTCTCGGCTTCATCGGCGTAGCTCTCCAGATTCTTGATCAGCCCCTGCATGAGGTTGGGATCGAGCTTAATGAACGTCATGACCGATTCCTCCCGAACATCTCATCGCATCTGTTATGAACCGATAACGCCACAGGAATCACCATTGACTCTCATCCTTCCAATCGTATTCAGGGGTATCGGGTTCCGGCGTCTATTCCGGGGTCTTCCTTCTGGGAATCCTCGGCGGTTGTCAGATCGTCGATGATGGTGTCGAGCACGGTGGTGATCGAGTCGATGGCGGAGTGATCTGGGTCTGGTAGTCCGTGGAGGCGTCGGAGTCCCAGATATCAGTCAGGCTGGTCTTCAGCTCCTCCATCGTTTTGCCTGCGTCGATGGTGACCGTCTCCGCTTGCGGGTCGAGGGCGAGGGAATGACTGGGATGGTGTGGTCCACTCCTCCATCAGCCATGTCCTGGAGTTCTCGGCCGTGCCCCTGATGTTCTGGATCGCCACGAGTTTGCGATTCGTTGGTTCACCATCGGGGATGGGCACGATCGCATCAGTCATGGCTGGTCCTCCTTCTCCAGGAACAACAGGGTGAACCTATAAGCGAACCCACAGGGCATTGGGGTCATGTCAGCAGCACATCATGGCCGTGGCGGATCATCCCCGGCTCCCTACTGTTATTCGTATGTGGTGTGTTCCACTCTAGTGGATCCCCTGCTGTGCGTGCAAGGCCCCGCGGTGCGCAGAAGCCGCATCTCTGACATGAGCGCACTCAACCATTGTTCAAGCGAACTGCTAGCAATAACGACATAAGAAGATCGTCCGCAACCGACGAACCAACACCGGCTCGCTGAGCTCCAGTTCTCATTGCCCTTGCAACGGCACGGCGCCGCTCGTGCTCCCCAACTCGGTCGTCTAGACGCTGTACCCTATGCGCACGGTCCGTCCGGCCGCCGTCCGGTTCACCCGGTCGATCACCCATCACCCGTTCAGTCCTGTACCCCACTCCCCGAATCCCGCCCATGAAGCTTGACAATCGCGACCTCGTCCTGCGAGGGCTCCTCGGCGTCCTGCCCGCTCTCGAGGCCGCTTTGAAGGAGGCCGAGCGGGAGGATCGCTAGCGCCCTGACTGAGCGCGCCGGACCCGGCGTGCCCGGCTCGATCACGGTGCTCATTGCTCGTCGGGCGGGCGAGTGGGAGCCGGACCACTGGTACTGGGATGCCGACCGTCCACGAGTCGTCGTGTCTGACGCACCCTCCTGCGCCTCCTGCGCAGGAGGGTGCGTCAGTCAGTCGCGTATGCGCGACCTCGTGCTGTCCAGGAGGGCCGCGGCGGTGGCACGGGCCTCCGCGACTGGGCGACCGCTGTGATCATCGAGGGCGGCGATCATCGCGGCGTCGACGAGCTGAAGCAGCTGCCGCCCGATCCGTGATCGCTCTGCATCGGGCAGTCCCGGGTCGAGCAGCTCCGCCAGGCCAGCGGCAGTCGCCTTCTGGTGCCTCATGGCGGCACGGCGCACGGGGTGACCGCGTTCGCGGAACTCCATGAGCGCCGTGAGCGCCAGACAACCGCAGTAGTCCGGTTCTGAGGAGGCGGACAGCCAGCATGTCGAAGACCGCCAGCACCCGGCGCCTCGTCCAGCGCTGTTCGGCCTCGCCGCCTGGGCCATCACCGGTCCGCAGCAGCATCGTCTTCTGTCCCGCGGATCGGACTCGTTCAGGTCTGCCGGTCGCGCTGAACTCCTCGGCCATGTACATCGCCGTATCGATCGCGGGCGCGATCGGCGGCGTTCTCGCTTCCGGCCGTTCGGGGCGATCCCCGCGGCGACCGCGGGAATCGCGCTGCCCGCTGCGGCTGTGTCCATCGAGCTGATGCCGTACGGCGGCGTTCGAGGAACGTCGGCCCCAGGGGAGGGATCACGGGCGGGAATCGGTCCGGGCGAGGTCGGGTAGCGTGGTGCCCTGTGACGGCTTCCGATGATCTCGAACGCGTGGCGGACAAGCTCGCAGAACTGATGTCCCGCCAGGATCCCGGATCGGCTCCCGGCAACGCGATGAGATGGCGACCGCCTTTGGCGGAGCCGGCGGTGGCGGCCTGGGAGGCGGAGCACGGGGTCGTCCTGCCCGAGGACTACCGCGCCTTCATCACCCGGGTCGCGGGGTCCGGCACCCGGCCCCTTCCACGGGCTGCGCGAGCTCGGCGTGCCCGACCGGGACAACGATCTCAGCTACCTCGACCCCGGCCGTCCCTTCCCCACACCTTCACCCGGCCGCTGGTCTGCGACCCGCGGACGAGGCCCCCTACTGGGACGCGCTGGAGCGCGGCGAGGCCGACCGCGGATGGATTCCCCTGTGCACGGAGGGCTGCGGCATGGACGCGATCCTGGTGGTTGCCGCCGCCGACCCCGAGGTGAGGGGCACCGTGTGGTACTTCGACCTCGCCAATGACTGCGGCATCCTCCCCATGGTCCACCCCACCACCCGCAGACCCCTGCGCTTCCTGGAGTGGCTCGAGCTGTGGCTGGACGCGGGAGGCCGCCGACGAGCTGGACTTCGGCGGCATCCACCTGGTACCGCCCGAGCTCTTCCCGGTCTTCCCGAGCTCCTGAGAACGCGTCGCCGGGAGGCGCCGCAGGGTCCGGGCCGGCGGTGGGGTCGCCGACTCGTGGGGCGCCGGGGCCTGGGTATCATCCACCGCTGGCCCCCGCCGAGCTGAATCTGGTCGCGGCCCGGTCGCGTGCCCGGCGCCTCGGGCCCGACCACCGCCCCGGCCCGCGGCCCTGCACCGGGGAAAGTCACCGAGGAAAGGAAGAGGCGTGAGCGCAGTCTTCGTGTCTCTGCTGTGCATTGTGGCGGTCTCATTCATCGCGCCGCTCGTCTCCTGGACCGTCCCCAAACGACTGGTGCCCGAGACCGTTCTGCTCATCGTCGGCGGCATCCTCATCGGCCCCAGCGGACTGGACATCGCCCACGAGGGCCAGGACATCGCCTTCCTCAAGGAGCTCGGCGTCGCCTTCCTCTCCTCGCGGCCGGCTACGAGATCGACGTCAACGAGCTGCGCGGTTCCGGCGGCCGCCACGCCATGGCCGCCTGGGCCGGCTCGCTCACCTCGGCCTTCGCCGCCGTCGGCGTCGTCGGCGTATCCGGCGGGGCCTTTCTCCGCCAACGGCATCGCGATCGCCATCGCCATGACCTCCACGGCCATCGGCACGATCCTGCCGATCCTGCGCGAGCGAGGGCTCCTGCCGACCGCCGTGGGGGCGGCCATCCTCAACCACGGCGCTGTCGGTGAAGTCGGCCCGGTCATCCTCATGGCGCTCCTGCTGGGCTCACGCTCGGCCGGGGCGAGCCTGACGATCCCTCCTGCTCTTCAGCGCCGTCACCTTCCTCATCGTGCGCTTCACCGACCGGGTGCGCCGAGCCGGCCGCCGACTGACCGAGGCGATCCGCCTGGGCGGCTCGACGACGGCGCAGACCACGGTGCGCGTCACGGTCCTGCTGCTGGTGGGCCTGTGCACGCTGGCGGAGGTCTTCGACCTCGACGTCGTCCTGGGCGCCTTCGCCGCCGGCTTTCATCCTGCGCTACGCGCTGCCCGACGGGAACCGTGAGTTCGAGGAGAGCTCGACGGCCTGGCCTACGGATTTCTTCATCCCGATCTTCTTCGTCGTCTCCGGCATGGGGATCGAGCTGACCGTCTCGAGGCGGTCGCTGGCGACCATCGGCGCCTTCCTCCTCCTGCTCGTGCTCGTTCGGGGCCTGCCCGTATGGGCGTCCGCCCGTCTGGAGAGGCGCCGCAACGGGTCGCCCGCCTACTCCATGCGCCAGTCCCTCCAGATCGCCGTCTACTCGACCACGGCCCTGCCCATTATCGTGGCCGTCACCCAGGTGGCGGTGAGCGCCGACGCCATGACCGACTCCTTCGCCTCCACCCTCGTACTGGCCGGAGCCGTCAGCGTGCTGGTCATGCCGACCCTCGGCCTGCTTCTGTCCTCCGCGTCGATCATGCCGCCCGCGGTCGAGGCGCTCGCCGTCGTCCAGGGGCCGCGGAGGCGCACGGGCACGGTCTCATCGAGGCCTCCGGTGACGCCGCCGGCGCGACGTCGGCCGGCGAGATGCTCACGAGCGAGCCGAGGCGCCCCGCCCGGCCGTCCTCCCTCGTCGGCCGATGACGCCGGGAGCGAGGAGGAGGCTGCCGCCTCGGGCGTCGCTCCCCGGCTCGGGTACTGCGGCCCGGACGGCCGGTCCGGCTGACCCGGAGGAGACGGCCGGACCGCCCACGCCTCCCACGGCCTGCGGCGTCGTGGACGCGACCTCGCCTTCCATCACCGGGGCCTGTCGGAGACGGAGTCGCGGTGGTTGGCCGAGCGCCCGGCCCGGATCGAGGCCGAACGGGCGCACTGGCGGCAGCAGATGCGCCACCAGCTGACGATCGAGCGCGAGGAGGCCCGGCAGCGTCGTGCCGTGCTGTGGGCGCAGGACCGCGCCCAGCGCCGTCGCGAGCGCGAGTAGCTGCGTGAGCTGCATGAGGAGGCCCGCCGCCGCAGCGGGCCGGGGGCGGCAAGGCGGGGAACCGGACTCGACGCGGATCTCGTCCATCCGGATAGTTCCGCCGGCGGCGGGCGGAGCGGACGAGACGCCCGTCCAGAACGGTTCAGCCGTCTGGCGCGCAGCGCCGCAGCGTTAGTGCGGTGGCGTGCACGGCGATGGAGGACGAATTCTTCGCGGTTCTTCATCGGGCGGCTGCTCGGGCTCTCTAGACGGCCTCGTGAGGGTGACGGTCACAGGGCCGGGCGGGCGCGTGTGCACGTGATGGCGTTCGTGCCCGACTCTGGTCGTGCGGGCACGGTGCCCTGCGAGGCTCGGTCGGCCGACGTGCGCGCCGTCGGCCGCCGGGCCGGCCTACCTCGAGGAGAACACGATGAAGCACACCTGGAACACCGTGCGCGGCGCTGGGGCCTGCGCGCCCCGACGGCGAGGTCCGTCTCGCTCCGGACGGGACGGAGGACGGCGGCGAAGCCGGCATGGCCACCGCCGAGTACGCCATCGGCATCTGGGCGCCGCCGCCTTCGCCGGACTTCTGCTCATCATCGCGGTCGGGTTCCTGCAGAGCGTCCTGCAGGGGCTGATCGAGTCGGCGCTCTCAGCGGGCTGAGACGTCATGGCGCGGGGAACGGGGCGCTCCGTCAGGCGGGGACGCGTCCGCGAGCCGACGCGCTGGCGAGGCGGGCATGGTCACGGCGGAGATCGCCGTGGCCCTGCCCGCCGTCGTCCTGGTTCTGCTGCTCGTGCTGTCCGCGGTGAGCGCCGGCGTCACTCAGCTGCGCGTGACGGATGCCGCCCGGGTGGCTGCGCGGCAGGCGGCCATCGGGTCCGACGATGTCGCGGGCGCCGCCGCCCGCGTCGGCGGCGAGGTGAGCGTCGGCGTCGAGCAGGGGAGCTGAGCTGCGTGCACGTGAGCCGGCCGGTGCCGGGCCGCTGGGCGGTTTGGGTCTCACGCGCGCGCACGGCCTGTGCCTACACCGAGCCGAGCGGGCCATGAGGGCGCCCGGCGCGAGGGTTCGGCAGCCGGTCGGGATCGGTCCGGCCGGTGGAGGCGGTCCGGCGACGCGGCCGCCCGAACTGCAGGGCGCGGCGGGCCGGGCAGTGCGGCGGGCCGGGCTCAGTGATGGGTGCGGTGAGCGCGGCCGGACGGTGCGAGGAGCGGTCTCGGGGAGGACGGTGCGGGCACGGTCCTGATTCTGGGGATTATCAGGGTGCTGCTGATGGCCGCGGTCGGCGTCACCGGATTGGTTCAGGCGCAGGCCGCGGCGGGAGGGCGCGGACGGCGGCCGACCCTGGCGGCGCTGGGCGGGGCGACGGTGCGACTCGGTCGTCGCCCCGGACGAGCCGTGCGAAGCGGCGGTCGCGTGCGCAGGCCAACGGCGCCGAGGTGACGGCGTGCAGCGTGGCCCGGTGAGGACGTCACCGTCGAGGTGTCGGTGGGCGCACGAGTGCTCGGCGCCGCGCGTTCGGCGACGTCCGCCGCCGCGCCGGTCCAGTGGACGAGCCCCTGAGCGCGTACGCGCCCTCTCCGCTTCTCACCCCGTACGTTTCCTGCCGGGGCCGGTCGCTCTGCATCGCGGGTGGGTTCTGCGCCGGGCGCGGGTGGTTCGTGCGTGCGGTTCGGCCCGTGGGGCCGGGTTGTCTCCCGGCCCCACGGGCCCGTCGTCGAGGCCGCCGCACCGGGTTCCCACTCCCGGCCGGCTCTGACCCCCTTCGCCGGAACGGCCTGCCAGGGCTCCCTAAGACCCCTGCAGACCTCGAAGACGAGCCCCTCATCGGGTTCCCCAACCCTCATGACCCGCTCCGTCCGACGGCACCCACTATGCAACCCCACCACCCTGGAGATTCACCCCACCCCACCTGGCAAAAACCCTGAAAACCCAGACCCGCTGAAACCCCCACCACCGACATCGACATTCCCACACGAGATCAACGACCCCGCCGTCACTCTCGGCCCGATACGCCACCCTCGGCGGCGGGCAGCGCCCAGGCGCGACGCGCTTCGACGCCGATCCGACGTCGTCGCCCTCGGTGTGGATGTCCTCCGCCTCCGGGTCGGACTCCGACGCACACTGAGCGTGCCGTGCGCTGTTTCACGAGGTACTCGACGTGGTCGCCGTAGAGACCGAGGTCAGCACGGTGCCCCGCGCACCGACGAGCTCACCGCTCCGGCCGCCCGCGTCGTCCCCCGCCTCAGCACGGGTCAGGCGCACCGACTCGGGCCGTACGACCACGCTCAGCTCGTCGCCCTCGCGGATGTCGGGATGCGCGGGTACTGCCAGGTGCTGTCCCAGGACGTCCACCCCGACCGCATCGTCGGCGACGGCTCCGCCGTGGCCTCCAGGAAGTTGGCCCGTCCGATGAAGTCGGCCACGAACACGCTGGCGGGGCGGCGGTAGATCTCTTCGGGGTGGCCACCTGCTCGATGCGCTCGGCGTTCATCACCACGATCCGGTCCGACATGGTCATGGCCTCCGGCCTGGTCGTGGGTGACGTAGATGGACGTGATGCCCATGCGTTGCTGCAGGCGGCGGATCTCCAGGCGCATGCGCACTCGCAGCCTGAGCGTCGAGGTTGGACAGCGGCTCGTCGAACAGGAGCACTTTGGGGCGCACCACCATGGCGCGGGCGAGCGCCACCCGCTGCTGCTGGCCGCCGGAGAGCCTCGTTGGGGAGCGCGATCGGCCAGCACGGTCAGGTTCATCGAGGCCAGTGCCACGTCGACGCGCCACGAGTTCGTCGGCGGACAGGTGCCGCAGCTTGAGGCCGTAGGAGACGTTGTCGCGCACGCTCAGGTGGGGGAAGAGGGCGTAGGACTGGAAGACCATGGACATGGGGCGTTTGTTGGGCGGCAGGGTCACCATGTCCTCCCCGTCGAGGACGACCCGTCCGGAGGTGGTGTCTCGAAGCCCGCGACCATGCGCAGCGTCGTGGTCTTGCCGCAGCCGGAGGGGCCGAGGAGGGTGATGAACTCGCCCGGTGCTGTCGTCGAGGCTGATGCGGTCGACGGCGGTGACGTCCTTGCCCCGGTTGGCGAAGACCTTCGTGACGTCGCACAGCTGGAGGTGGCCGGCGGTCGCGGTGTCGTTGATGGTGCCCATGGTTGGGTCCTGGTGGTCCTTCGTAGTCCTGGTGGCAGTGGGATGGCCCTGATGGTCTGACCGTCCTGCGGCGGTGCGGCTCGAGTCGGCGGTGCGGTTGCGCGGTGTCCTGTTCACGGTTCCGCTCACAGCGTCGCGCCCGATTCGCGGACCCGTCGGTCCTTGACGAGCAGATTCATGACCCCGGTGATGGTCATGACGATGAGGATCAGGACCGCAGAGGCGAAGGCGTTGCCGAAGCGTCCGGCGTCGACCTCGGCGAGGATCTGCGAGGTCATGATCTTCGTGTGGGGGGTCGTGATGAAGATGATCGGCGACAGGGTCGTCATCGACCGGGAGAAGGCGTAGGTCAGACCCGCCAGGAAGGCAGGGGCGAATGAGGGGAGCGTAATTCGGCGGAACGTGGTCAATCCCGAGGCCCCCAGTGAGGTGGACGCCCTCGTCGATCGCCTTGTCGATCTGGTGCAGGCTGGCCACGCCGGAGCGCTGCCCGGCCGGCGTCGAGCGGGCCACATAGACCATGACAATCGCGATGGCGCCGGCCGCGACCGCGCCGCCTCCGGCCAACGGCGGGATGACATTGACCAGGGCCGATGGCCACCGGCACGTTGTAGGTCACCAGGTAGCCGATGCCGATGACGGTACCGGGTACGGCCAGCCCGAGCATCCCGATGAAATCCATGATTCCTGCGCCACGGCGCGAGGCGAACGACCACCAGCCAGGCGATCACCATCCCCAGGACGCCCGCGATCGGGGTGGCGATGAGCGCCAGAAGCGTGGTGTCGATCATGGCGTCATTGCCGATCCCGGACAGGATGTAGTCGAAGTGACGCAGCGTGAAGGAGTTGTTGACGCCGAGGATTTCCACGAAGGACCCTGCAATGACTGCGAGGTAGACGATGACGACCAGGGCGAGGACGAGTGTCAGCCAGTGCGAGCAGCGGGATACGGGTCCGGTTGTCCTGGATCTGCTTGACGGACCCGGCGGGCTTGCCGGTCACCGTTACCGTGGAGGTGCGCTTGGACCAGTAGCGCTGAAGAAGGAAGACCAGTAGTGAGGGGACCAGCAGCACATGGGAGTAGGCGGCGCTGGCCGCCGTGTTGTAGTCACCGGTGATCGCGATGTAGGCCCGCGAGGCCAGTACCGTGTAGTCGCCGCCGATGACCAGGGGTTGGCCAGGTCCGCGATCGCCTCGACGAACAGCAGAAGGAAGGAGGCGGCGATGCCGGGGACCACCATGCGGCAGGGGTCACGGTGCGGAAGATCGTCCAGCGACTCGCCCCCAGCGAGGAGGCGGCCTCCTCCATAGCCGGGTCGAGGCTGCGGAACATGCCCAGGAGGTTCATATACGCCACCGGGAAGAACGACAGCGTCAGCACCAGCGTCGAGACCACTGAGTCCGTAGATGCTCCACCTCGGCCCAACAGCTGCTTGAGATGATGCCGTTGCGTCCGAAACAGCGTGATTGATGCCGTCGCCACCGCGAAGGGCGGGGAGACGATGGGGATGAGGCACACGATGGAACAGGCGCTTGCCCCGGAAGGCGACGCGGGCCTGGATGTAGGCGAGCGCGAACCCGACGGCGGTGCCCAGCGCCCCGACCACAGCGCCGAGGACGAGCGTGTTGACTACGATGGTGCGGTTCGTCTTCGAGGAGAACAGACCGGGTGAGGACGTCGAGGCCGGACCTGGAGAAGCCTCGGCGAGCACTCCTGATGAGGGGCAGCCCGACGAGCAGGATGAGGAGGAGGGTGGCGATGCCGGTGATGGTCAGCGTCACGGGTCCTGACGGACTTTCAGTGCGGTCGTGGGACCGGCTGCGGGCGATCCCGCGACGGGCTGCGCTGGTGCGTCGGAGGACGGGCGGTGGCGGACATGCCCTCGGATCAGTGGGAGGGGCGGGTCGATGGGGTCGGCGGCGGCGCATGTCTCCCGGTCGGCGACGGAATCTGTCGCTGACCGGAGCGGCCGGGGCGGTGCGTCGGCGAATGCGTCCGGTGCGCGGCGGTCATTCCGCCCGCGCGCACCGGACGCCGGGTCTGGTTGATCTACTCCTCTGGGGCCGTGGCGATCTCGTCGTCGAAACGGGCCGTCAGGCTCGGCTGACTCTTCGCGGCGGCGGTGAAGTCGTAGTCCACGAGGTTGACGGAGTCCAGGTCGACCATCTTGTCGGAATGGTCAGCCTCGGGGTTGGTCAGGACCCTGGTACGAGCGACCGTCTGCCCCACGTTCTGCCCGTCGGCGGAGATCGCGAAGTCGATGTACTCGGGCGGCCGTCTTGTGCTTGGAGCGTTGACCAGGGCGACGCCGCCGACCTCGTAGCCGGTGCCTCCGAGGGGAAGGAGACGGTCAGGTCGCTCATCCTCCTCCTGATACTTCACGCAGTCGTGGGAGAAGACCAGCCCGACGGCGGCCTCCCCGCGCCCGGCGATCTGTCCGGGGCGGTGCCGGACTTGGTGTACTGGAGCACGTTGGAGTGCATCCGCTGCATGTAGTCCAAACCGGCGTCCTCGCTGCCGAGACGGGTGACCTGAGTCCACAGGGTGGTGAAGGCGGTGCCGGAGGTCGAGGGTGGGGCGGTGAGATCTGACCCCTGAGAGCCGGATCGAGCAGGTCGTCCCGACGAATCGGGGGCCTGGACGCCGAGAGCGTCCAAACGGCTCTGCTGGAGCAGAAGCCGAGGACCCCGACGTACACGCCGGTCCAGTTGCCGTCCGGGTCCTTGTACTTGTCGGGGATGGCGGCGGCCTCAGGAGCGAGTAGGACTCGATGAGTCCCTGGTTGACGGCCTCCCGTAACCGTCGACGGGACCGCCGTGCCACAGTCGAACTCGGGATTGTCCTCTGGCGGACGCCAGGCGCGACGACCGTCTCGCCGAGGACAGGCGCACATAGGTCGCCGGAATGCCGGTCTTCTCGGTGAAGGCGTCGGTCCAGGCCTCTGCACAGGTCCTCCATGGCGCCGCACGCGATGGTGATGAGGGCCGTCGGCCCTGTCGGCGTCGGAGGAGCTCGTCTTGCTGGCGCATCCGGCCAGCGCGAGGCTGAAGGAGAGCGCCGACGAGAAGGGCGCCCGCGCCCTGCGATGGGAGAACATGGAACTCGTAATGGCGGCGCCGCGTCGCGCCGCTGGTCCTATGATCGCTCGAAAGGCGGATGCTGAGCCGGTCACGTCGGTGACGAGTGATGACAACCCTGTTATTAATCGATCGGATTGTGCGTCCTCCGGCTGCCCCTCGGGCGTTTCAGGGTAGCCGCGGCACGGTGAGCCCTGCCCCGTGCGGCGACGACCAGATCGGGGCGCGTTCCGGCGTCTGAGGGTGGCGGCGCAGCCGGTAGACGGTGGTGCGCACCATCCGCGCCCTCCTGCGGACTCCGCTGTTCCCACACCTCGTTGAGCAGGTCCGCCCAGGTCAGGACGGAGCCGGCGTGCCGGGCCAGGGCAGCCAGGAGGCGGGCCTCGGTGTCGGGCAGGGGATCGGGCCGGCCCTCCCAGGCGACCTCGCCCGTGGCGGCCCGCACGCTCAGCGCTCCGTTGGATACGACGTCGCCCGTCCCCGCAGCGGTGCGGCGCACGACGGCGCTGGCTCGCAGGGCGCAGTTCGCGCGGCGAGAAGGAGGCTTGGCGACGTAGTCGTCCGCGCCGGCCTCCAGGCCTGCGATTCGGTCCTCCTCATCCCCCAGAGCCGTCAGCAGGATGATGGGGACGGCTGCGGCGGCGCGGATCCGCTGGCACAGCTCCACCCCCGCCCAGCCCCTGGGAGCATGACGTCGAGCACGACCAGGTCGAATGACCTCACTCAGCAGCTCCCAGGCCGATTCGGCGTCGACGGCGCTCACGCACCGGAAGCCCTGGGCTCCAGTGCGAAGGTGATGACGTAGCGCATCTGAGGCTCGTCATCGACAACGAGCCCCAGGGGACGCGAGGTGCCGGCGGTCGTATCCACGATGCCTCCTTCCGTTCCTATCATGCCCCGCTATTCGCGCTTCGACGCCGGGTCCGCATCGGGAGTCGTACGGCCGCCCTCGCCGGGAGAGCCCGGCTCGAGCCCGTTCGATACGGATGGGCGGATCGGCAGCGTGAGGTAGACGGAGGTCCCGCGCGAGGCCAGGGAGTCCACCAGGACGCCGCCGCCGTGCAGGGTGAGGATCTGCTGGTGACGACCATGCCCAGTCCCACGCCGCGGCTGACAGGCGCCTCCAGGGAGTTCTGGGAGCGGAAGGGGGTGAAGAGCGCCTGCGCTGGGCCCGGTGTCATGCCGCGTCCGTTGTCGGCGACGGTGATGAGTGCGGTGTCCTCCTCGCTGCTGACCGAGATGGTGATGGTGGCGTGCCTCCCGCGTGGCGCACGGCATTGGTCACCGTATTGGCGATCGCCTGCGCAGGAGTCTGCGGTCGGCGACCATGCGAGATGGGGGGCCGTGCTCCTGCACCGCATCGGTGCGGCCACGGTGCGGCGCATTTCCTGGATGAGAGTGCGCACGAGGCGGCGCAGCTCGACGGACTCCAGGTGGAGGGTGAATCAGCTCATGGTCCAGGCGGGCCTGGTCAGAAATCCTCCGCCATGCTGATGGCCTGCTCGGCGTTGTCGAGAATGGTGGCCACGAAGCGGCGCTGCACTTCGTTGAGATCGCCGGGGGTCTCCTCGGCGAGCAGCTCGGCCGAGGCGCGGATGAGGCTGAGCGGAGTGCGATCTCGTGGGCCAGGGCGTCGCGCGGGCTGCGTGCTCAGCGACTCGTGCGCAGGCGCTGGGTTTTCGGCGCGCGCCAGACGGGCGCGGTGCCGGGCGATCGCGGCCAGGGGCGGCAGGCCGCGCCCAGAGCGAGGAGGAGCGGGAGGACGATCAGAAGCACGAGGTCAGTGTCGCAGGCGGTGGTGCAGTGGGTGCGGCCCCGGGGTCCCGGGCCGGGGTCGGACTCGATTGCGCGCGGGCGCGTGGATCTTCGCCCCGCCGCCAGGATCTCGCTGCCCGACGGCGCGGTCGCGTCGTCGGAGGCGGCCCGGCGCCGACGCGTGCTACTCGGCGGCGGGATCGGGCGCCCGGTCAGCAGCCGCAGCAGGGCGATGGCTCCGGTCTTGCTCAGCGGCTCGTTGTTGCCGCACTTGGGCGATTGCACGCAGCTGGGGCATCCGGTCGCGCACCCGCACCCTCGACGACGGCGAGGTCGTCTCCAGCCACTGGCGCCCGGCTCCGGAAGCCGCGCTCGGCGAAGCCCGCGCCGCCGGCGTGGCCGTCGTGAACGAAGACCGTGGGCGCCCCCGTCTGCGAGTGCACGGCGATCGACAGGCCGCCGATGTCCCATCGGTCGCAGGTGGCCAGCAGCGGCAGCATGCCGATCGAGGCGTGCTCGGCGGCTGCAGCGCGCCCCGGCATGTCGCAGGGCGCGATCCCGGCCGCCTCGACGGCCGCCTCCGGTGCCGTCCACCACACGGCCGCCGTCGGCAGGACATGCTCGGCCACGTCCAGCTGATGCCGGGAGACGACCTCCATCCCCGGCAGGGCGAGCCTCATGTGCCCGTCACCCGGCTGGTGACCTCCACCGACCCGAAGGACCAGCGGATCCCGTCCGCCCACTGCCGGGTCTCGCGCTCGGCGATGATCCGCACGCTCGAGGTCGCGCACGAACGGGTCCGATAGCCGACGGCCGCCTTCTCGGTGACGATCGCGGCCTCCTCGCTCAGCTCGTCCACGACGTAGCAGCGTCCCTGGTGGATGTAGACGGCGCCGGGATGCACGGTCGAATCTGCGGCGGTGCCGTCGACCGTGCCGACCACCGCGCCCGGTGGCGGCCTCGACCACCGGCACCTCGGGCGGCCCGTGCCCCGCGCAGGGCGGTCAGATCCTGCGGGCGGCCGGGCAGGGGAGGCGTTCCAGTACCAGCCGGCGGGCCGGCGTCGCAGGGCGCCGCGGGCGGCCAGGTCGGTCAGGAGGGACTCGTCCTCCAGGCCGAATCGCCCAGGGCGATGTCGGCCTCGCGCAGGGGCGCCTCGGATGCGGCCGCGCACAGGTGAGGGGCGAGCACGCAGGGTTGGCCGGGTCGAAGACGGTGGCCTCCGGAGCGGCGAAGACGGCCTGCGTGGTGGACGAGGTAGGCGTCCAGCGGGTTGTCGCTGGCGATGAGGACGGCGACGTCGCGGTCGCCGGCCCGGCCGGCGCGTCCCGCCTGCTGGCCCAGGCTCACACGTTCCCTGGCCAACTGGCGATGATGACGGCGTCCAGCCCGGTGACGTCGATGCCGAGCTCGAGCGCATTGGTGGTCGCCAGCGCGCGCAGGCGCCCGCGACGCAGGTCGGACCCAGGGCGCGGCGCCTCGGCAGGGTAGCCGCCCGGTAGGCGGCCACGGTGTCGAGAGGGAGGGCAGGCGGAGCTCCAGAGTGCGGCGGGCGCGTTCGGCGACGATCTCGGCGCTGCGGCGCGAGCGCACGAACACCAGGGCGCGAGCGCCCGCGCTCAGCAGGTCGACGAGCAGTTCGGCGGCCTCGACGACGGCGGAGCGCCGCTGCTCCGGATCCTCCGCCAGGTCGAGCGCGCTGGGGCCGGCTGGAGCCCGAGCCGTCCCGAGGCAGAGGCGTCGGCGGCCGGGTCCGGGGCTTCGACCCCGGGTGAGGCGGGCCCTCCCAGGCGATCCGCGGGTCGCGCAGGGCCGGCTGCCACAGGGCGAGAATGCGTTCGCCGGCGGGGGCGGCGTCGTCGGTCACTGGCGGTCACCGCCTCCGGTGCGACCCCTCGATGAGACGCGCGGCTGTGAGGCGCGTTCGGCTGCCGTTGCGGAGGCGCACAGGACCGCGGGTCCGGGGGAGCTGGGGGTGAGCTGGCTGGGCCAGGCGCAGGAGACGGCGGACGACGAGAGCCACGGCGCGCCCAGGATCCCGCGGTAGGCGTGGCACCCTCGTCGACCACGATGTAGCGCAGCGAACGCAGGAAGCGGGTCCAGCGCCCTGCGGCCGGGCAGGAGGGAGGTGGAGGAAGTCGGCTGGTCAGCACGATGTCAGGCGGCGCGCGCCCAATCGCGTTCGGCGAGCGGAGTATCGCCGTCGCAGGTGGCGGTGCGCACGGTGCGCAGGGAGCCGGCGGGGCGCCGGCCCTGCGCCGCACGGCTTCAGTTCGGCGACGAGGCGGCGTCAGGCAGGCGCTTTCTGGTCGGCGGCCAGGGCCTTAGTGGGGAGAGGTAGAGGTGGTGGGGCGGCGGCCGACGGCGGAGATGCGGGCGCGGGCGGTACCGGCACCGGGGACGCCGTCTGACCGCCCTGCGCGATCAGGTTGTCGGAGAGGGCCGGCAGCCAGGCGGCCAGGGACTCGCCGGAGCCGGTGCCGGTGGAGATGACGGTGTGACGGCCGGCGTGCAGGGACCCGCGGCCTCGGTCTGGTGCGTCCAGGGCGGGCGATGAGGCGGCGCAGGCGGCGACGAGGTCGGGGTCGGCCCAGGTCGGCCAGTCGCTGTGGCGGGCGGGGCGCGCGGGGTCGCTGGAGGTGGACGAGCTGTTCCTCGCGCGCCGATGGACTCCAGGAGTCCGATGAGGGTCGCGGACGGGGCGTGGAGCGGCTGGTCGGGCACGGGGCCAGTGCCGCAGGGCCGGGGCGGCGGGCGGGACTGCGACCCTCCTCAGGGTGCGGGCGCGGCGTGCGGTGACACGACGGCGATCGTCGGCCGCCGGACCCTCTCCGGGGCGCGGGCGCGGGCGTGCCGCCGCTGTCGTCTCCGACGCGACTGAGCGGATCGGTGCCGCAGCGCGCGGGTCTCAGTCCTCGCCGTGGATGGTGACGGCGTAGCCGTCCCGGATCGGACAGGGTGAAGGTCGTTCGAAGGGCCCGGGACCGGGCCCCTTGAGAATGGGCGTACCGAGCCTCGACGAGCTTCGCGAAGGGCCTGGACGCCATCGCACCGGAACCACAGGCCGACACCGGTCCCCGGTCCGGGGCCGGCGTCCAGGTCGGTGCCCGGCAGGGCTCGCGGACGGCGAAGGGATCGGCGTCGTGGCGAATACGACGGCTCGGGCGAGCCTGCGGCGCGGGACAAGCCGAGCCCGTCCTGGTAGAACCGGGCGGCGCGTTCGAGATCGCGCACCTGCAGGCTGACGAAGTCCGGGCCGGTGACGGTCATGGTCGTGTCCTTCCGTTGGGATCCATCTCAACATGTCAGTATGCTGACATAGTAAAAAGAGTGTCAACTTTCTGACATGGATCGTGCTGCCGTCGTTTCCGTCGGACTGGAAGTCGGCCACCACGTCCGCGCGGCGCCCCGCGCCGCTTCTTGGAGCAGGCGGCCGAGCCGGCTGCGTCGATGCTGGACGTCCGCGTGCTCGTCCCGATGCGCTTACGAGACGATCCCCTCCAGCAACGGGCTCGCCTCCCCGCTCCAGGAGATGGCGAGCTGGTCGCGGGCGCGCGTGGCCGCCACGTACAGGAGCGAGCGCTCGCGCAGCATCGCATCCGCCCGGTCGGCCTCGGAATACTGCTGGTCCCGGAAGCGAGCGCGGGATGGCGGTCGCGGATACGTCGAAGAGCAGGACCTTGCGGAATTCCAGTCCTTTGGCCCGGTGCATGGTCGCGACGACCGGCCGGCCGCATCCGACCGCCTCACGGTCGACGGCGCGCACGTCGATACCGTGCTGGGCGAGCCCGGCGGCGACGGCGTCGCGCTGGTAGCGGTCGCGCACCAGAATCGCGATGGTCTCCGGGCGCTCTCGCCGTTCCTCCTGGTCCTCCTTCAGCCATATGCGCAGCAGTTCGGAGGCCTTCTCAAGCTCGTCGGCCCGCTCTGCGCGTGAATGATGACGGGTTCCGGCCCCGACCTCGGAGAGACGTACCGGTGCTCCTCGGCTTCTCCTCCATGTCCTCGTACGCGCCCGGCTCCAGAACCGAAGGCGAGGTTGAGGTTCTGGCGGGTCGTCTGGAATTGCGCGTGAGCCGCCGTGAGCGCCCCCGCACATGAATCTTGTAATGGCTGAGCGTGATCTTCTTACCGTAGATCCGCTGGTGGGAGTCCTCGGCCAGGAATAGGTCGTCCGGCCCGTCCTCCACGAGGCCCGCAGTAGAAGCAGGTGCGCCGGCGTGAGATCCTGCGCCTCGTCGACGAGCACATGCCGGAACAGTCGGTCCGCGCCCTGCGCCGCCTGACGGTCGAGAGCCAGGCGGCGGCCAGCGCCAGCTGCTCGGAGAAGGAGGCGGCGTCGAGGTCGGCGTTGCGGTCCCGGTACCTCTCGATGGCCTTCCAGACGGCGGCGCGCTCAGCGTCGATCGAGGGCCACGCCGCGCCCCGGCCGGCGGACCCTCGCACTGGCGCAGGCTCGTCACGTGGTTCGGCAGGATGACCAGCTCGTACTCGGAGGCGAGGAAGTCGGCGGACCGGAGCCCCTCGGGAAGCTCCCCGCCCACGAGGGTGAGCACTTCCTGCCACAGGTTGTCCCCGGAGTAGGACAGGATACGCGTGCGGTGCCGGCCGATGACCTGCTCCGCCGTCGCCGCGATGGAGTCGCCGGCGCGTTGGAGGACGGCGCGGGCGACCTTGTCCAGGCCGCTGACGAGGACGCCGGGCTCACCGATCCTGTCGGCGATGGGGATCTCCGGGTCGAGCTGAGAGACCTGACGGCGCAGGTCGTCGGCGAGGTTGCGCGTGTAGGTCGTCAGCAGGATCTGCGTCTTCTCACCGGCTGCGATGTCGCGCTCGGCCAGGGCCACGGCACGGTGCACGGTGACGACGGTCTTCCGGTTCCGGCGCCGCCCGAGATGCGCATGAGGGCCGTTGGTGCGACGGTCCACGAGGGCGCCGCTGCTGCGGGTGGAGGAAGACCTGCCATTCGTCGAAGGTGAGTCCCTCGATCGCCCGGCGCAGGTCGTCGTCGGTCTCGGAGCCAGGTGAAGGTGGAGCGAGCGGCGCGGGTGCGCAGGCCCGCGATGAGGTCGGCGTCAGTGGGGTCGGAGGCGACGTCCTGCGGGTGCAGGAGTTCGAAGTCCTCGCGGACGCTCTCGATCGTGCCGCCCGTCGCTAGGCACAGGAGCGCCTCGCCCTGCCAGGCGACCCGGGCGGTGGCGACGAGGTCGAGGAGCTGGGACTCGTGGGCGGCGGCGAGCGCCGCCGCACCCAGCCGCACGTCGATGCCGAGCTCGTCGCGCAGCGTCTCGACGGTCAGCCCTCGGGCCAGGTGGGAACCTGGTCGCGTCTGGGAGCGGCGACGGCCCCGGGGCACGGCCGACGCCGTGACGTTGCGCGGTCGCGTCGCGACGGGCGCGCCGCCGTCCGCCTCCGCGGCTCTCGCCCGAGCGTTCCTGCGGCGCGTCTTGACGTTGGCCGCCTGAATCCGCGCCGTCTCACGGGCGAGCTCGTCGGCCTCGCGTCTGGCGGCGGCGAGCTCGGCCCGGGCCGTGCGTCGTGCCTGCTCGACGGCCCTCGCGTCCTGCTGGACGCAGTCCTGGATGCGGGTGACCTCGGTGGCTCCGTTGTAGGGTTGACGCCGACGGTGATGGACTCGGCGATCCTGTTGGCCTCGTCGTGCGGCCAGATTCCATGGATGACGTAGACGGGCTCGCCCTCGGTGTCAATCTGGAAGAGGACGGCCCGGTAGGAGCCGGTGACGCGGGCGGTGCGCACGCGCCGGTCGGCGGCGCCTCGGATGTGCTCCAGGTGCAGGCCGGCGCTCGTGCTCATGGTGGAGAGCTTGGTGATGAAAGGGCCGATCTTCGCCCCTCAGCGACGGGTCCCTGGTGGTGGCGTCCTTGGTCTTGCTGCTGGGCCAGACGATCGCAGCCATGTCAGTGTCCTCAGTGTCCTTCCAGGAGCGCGGTGATGCGGGCCGCGAGCTCGGCGGGGTTCTCACCGGTATTGTCCCCGACCCCTACGACACGCCAACCCGGAGGTCGTGAGGGCGTTGACGTCCTCGTCCAGCGGATCGGCGACGACGGCGACTCGCTGGTCCCGCCACGACAGATCCGTCATGATGCCGCCGGCGACCCTCGACGCCGTCCTCCCCGTGAGCGACGCCGGCGGTGGCGAGGTGGGGCAGGAGCGCGAGGACGGCCGGTGGCGTCAACTCACGGTCGACGTCGTTCCACCCGAGGTCGCTCATCGCCTCGGGGCTCGCTCCGGCGGCGGTGGCGACAGCCTCGGCGGCGGCGCGGTCGCGGAGCTCGTTCAGGGCGAGGCTGGTGGTCGTGATGTCCACGGGCGCCTGCGCGAGGGCGAGACATTGCTGAACCTCAGCCAGGCCAGCCAGGCCTCGGCATGATCAGGGGGACTCGAGTGCCTCGTTGGAGTCGTCGAGCACGAGCGCCATACCGGTGGTGGACGTCCCAGTGAGCTGGACCGCAAGGGCGAGGTGGGGACTGGTGAAGACGGAGCCGGACGTCTGGGCGTCGGTGCCGGCGGGATCGGGAAGGTCCTCGTCGGGCGCAGCGCCACGCAGGGCCCTCCCAGAGCGGATCTGCTTCGACGCGTGCGGCGGGGCGTACCTCAGAGCGGCGGTGGCGCTCATGGGGATTCCGCGCGCGGCGCCGAGGACGAGCGGGCCCCACACGGAGTCGGCCAGGGCGCTGCTGGCGGAGGCGTCGAGGTCCTGGCCGCCCGTGTCGTTGAGGAGCATCGCTTGAAGGAGAGCCATGGGCCCGCCCCGCCAGCTGGCAATAGCCTGGTCGGTGATGCCGCCGGCGCGCCGGGCCGAGGGACCCGTTCTTGAGCCTGGTGACGGCCTCCTCGTCGAGCCAGGCGGGATTCCACGGATCGTTGAGGTCGTCGGCGCCCAGCATGATGACGCGGTAGCCGGAGGCGCGCAGCCGAGCTCGCTTCGTAGCATCATCGGCGAGGCGATTGTGCGCGCGAGTGGCGTGGTAGGTGCGGCCGTCGGTGAAAATGGCGATGGGGACCTGGCCTCCTGGTCGCAGACATGTGAAGTCGGGGCGGGCGCCCGCCGCGTCGAGCTGAGGGCGGATCCTCCAGCGGCCGCCGTCGATCTCGAGCGCGGGAGCACCTGAGGGGTCACCGGTGGTGCGTACGGCCATCTCCGTTCCCAGTCGCATGGCGAGTTCGGAGCGGAAGCGCACCTCCAGCGGGCTCTCGCCGCTGGAGGCGTGCACGGCCTCGTCGGTGACCGCCCAGGTGGGCACGGCCGGGTCGAGGTCCGCGAACAGGACGTCGGTGCCCGTGGTGTCCAGGCCGAGGACCTGGCCGATGGCGTGCAGGGCGGCAGCGCGGGTGACCTCGGCGGAGACGGCGTGGGGCCGCAGGCAGTCCGGGCACATGTCCTGCCTCGGCGCGGCACGGGCAGCTCTCCAGGCGCTGGCCGGTGCGGAGGAGGAGGCTCCAGAGTCGGGAGGAGTCGTCGTGGTCGGTGAGGGTAGCCGGTGCCCCGGGGACGGTGTCGTGGAGCAGGAGGGCGGGGCGGGTCTCGCCGGGGTGCCGTCGGCGACGGGTGGGGACGCAGGCGATGCCGAGGTGGTCGGGGGAGCCGCCGGTGGTGATCTCCAGTCCCAGGAGGATCGCGGAGGCCAGCGAGTCCACGCCCACCCGGTCGGTGGCGAAGCCGAGCGGCAGGACGAGGGCGAGCGCCTCGGTGCTCAGCTCGCGCATGAGGTCGACGGTGATGACGTGCTCGGCCGGGTCGCTGCGGTACCGGCACCAGGCCGGTGCTCGCGGGCGGAGGCGGCCCGCGTGTCCGTGTCGAGCTTGCCGCAGGCCCTCGCACAGGCGGAAGTCCCGTGAGGACAGGGCGTTGCCGGCCACCTGGTCGACGCTCTGGCCGGCCAGGGGCCGCCCGGTGCTGAGCCAGCGCAGGTTCATGGCCCGGTAGCGGGTCAGTCCGAACCCGGAGGCCTCCACGCTCCACTGGCGCACCGCGCGCGCCGGGTCGACGTCGGCCAGCGGCAGGACCTCGAAGCGGGCGCGCAGCCGCTCGTCACTGGAGTCCCCGATGCGGGCGTCGTCCCGGGAGACGTCGGCGAAGACCCGACTCAGGCGCAGGACCCGTCGGGCGCGCCCGACGTCGGCGATGGCGGTGTCGCGGCACCTCGGGCACTGCGGGGGCGCGGCGGGCTGGGTCTCCTGCGGCTCGCGCACGTCGGTGTAGCCGCAGGCCCGCAGCAGAACCACCACTGGGCCTGGTTGCGCAGGTCGGAGGCGTCAATGCCCTCGATGGTCATCTCCAGGCCGCGGGTGTAGAAGGTGGCGCCGGGGGCGAACTCGTGCAGGGCGTGGACGGAGGCCCGCTCGACGTCGTAGGGCTCGGAGTGGAACTCGTCGTTGTCCGGGTCGCGCCAGGAGACGCGGGCGGACAGGCGCACGGAGTCGTCGATGAGGGTGTAGTTGGGCAGGATGCCGTGGCGTTCCAGGGCCGAGACCCAGTGCTCCTCCTCCAGCTCGAGGATCCGTGACCGGGCCGCCTTTCTGGGCTCCCTCGGCGGCGCTGGGCCCGCCGGTCCTCCTCGGTGGGGTTGGGGCGCTCGGCGGCGGCCTTGAGCCCGGCAGGGCCTCGCGGATCTGGCGCTCCTGATGGCGCAGCCGCTCGGCCTCGGCGCGGTGCTCGGCGGCGGCCCGCGTGAGCATCTCTCGGGGCCCGGCGCCGCAGTCCCGAGTCACCCAGGTGGTCAGGCGGTCGAGCGCCGGCGTGCGCTCCCGGAAGGCGGCGGTGAAGACCTGCGCCAGCAGGGCGCCGTCGCGCTCGATCCGCTCGCACACGGTGGTGATGAGCGAGCCCTCGCCGGTGGCGCCCAGCGCGGTCCTGGCGGTGCCGCCGCCGCGGCCCCCGGAGGGGACGGACGGGTGGTTCTCACGGGTGAGGGTGTCGATGACGGAGGGCCAGGAACTGGCGGCGCAGGATCTCCTCGGCCCCGGTAGGTCGACGGCGGCGCGACCGATCCGTTGAGGAGCCGGTCGGGGGCGTCGAGGATCGGCAGCTGGCTGCGCCTGCCGGGCACGTAGGCCAGGGCGAGCGCCGAGCCGCTGCGGCGGCCCGCGCGGCCCACCCGCTGCACGTAGGAGGCGACGGTGGTCGGCAGGGAGCCGAGCATGACGGTGGACAGGTCCCTCGATGTCGATGCCCATCTCCAGGGTGGGGGTGGCCACCAGGACGTTAGGGGTCCCCGGCGCCTGCTCGGGGCGCTTGAACCCGGCCTCGACGGCGGCGCGCTCGTCGGCGTCGAGCAGGAGGTGTCGTGGGAGTCGACGCGGCGCACGTGGGCCCCGGCGACATGCTGCGGTGAGCTTTCCGCCGGGTGCGGCCGGGGCCCTCGGGTGGCCGGGGCAGGCGGCGGCCAGGGAGGGGCGCCGTCGAGCTGATCGACGGTGGCGGTGGCGGCGGGCAGCTGGGCGCGGCAGGTGTCGCACACCAGGAGCAGGGTCTCGCGCGTGGTCTCGTGCAGGGGGAGACGACGACGCGGCCGGCCGGGCAGCCTGTAGACGGTGCCGCCGGAGTCGGTGGCGGTGACGTTGAGGATCTCGGCCTCGGCCAGGCGGGGCCAGGAGCGCAGGCCAGGCGGGAGGCGTGGGTGGGCGCGACCCCAGGCACCTGCGGGTCCAGGTGGCGTACCAGACTGCGATTTGAGCCCACCGGGCGCGAAGGCCGACGTGTGGGTGTCGAGAGCCGCCGCCCACCTGGGGGAAGGCGGGTGCGGCGCGCCCGGAGGGGAAGGCGGCTGGCCCTGGTCGCGCCTGCGCTTGTACCAGATCCACAGGCGCTTGCCGTCGTCGCGCTTGTAGCGCGCGAGCCATTCGTGGTCGATGGCGCCCTCGCGGCGCATGTGCTCCAGGGTGCCGCGCGCCCAGGCGAGCAGGGCCGCGTCGCTGGTGTCCTGAAACCGTCGAGGACGCCCCTGCTGGTCGGCCCCGAGGGCCTGACGGGCGAGGGCCACCAGGGCGTTGGCGCGCCCGGCGCTCACATGGACGGTCACCGAGCCGGTGGCCTCAGGGTGCGCCCGTAGGTGGACTGGAGCCCCACTCCAGGGCAATGTCGAACAGGAGCCGACGGCGCACGTGCGGCTTTGGCCCGGCTGCGCTTTGGAGGCCGGGGCCTTCGGGTCCCAGTAGGGCTTGAAGCGCTGGTGCTCGGACAGGGTTGCGGACCAGCCGGTAGCGGTCGAAGGCGCTGGCCTGGGCGTCGTCGAGGGCGGCCTCGGCCCACCTCGATGGACATCTCGTGCCGCAGCGCCCCGCGCAAGGCCGACCGCAGGCTCATCGTGGGAGCGCTGGCTGACGTAGCCGGCGCGGTGGGCGGCGTCCCGCACGGAGTCGGTGAAGATGAGGGCGCGCTTCTCGGTGTCGTCGAGGGCGTCGTCGCCGAACAGGGTGGTCAGGGACACGGACAGGAGGGTGGCGACGGCCGAGCCGAGGAAGCGGATGGAGTCCTTGGCCCCGCAGGAGGGGCAGACGTCGTTGGTGGAGTCCTCGGCGATGCTGCGCTCGTCCCCGGTGAGCACCAGGACTGGCAGGACGAGGCCCTCCTTGGCCTCGGTGCTCTCCTGGTCCGGGCGGCGGTGAGGATCCGCGACCGTTGATGGAGTACCAGCGCAGCCCGGGGTGGCGGGCCCCAGGTTGATCTCACCGGCCTCAGCGCGGGTGCGGTCGTCGGCGTCCTCCCCGGGGCGTGCAGGAGGCCCGGAAGCGGGGGTCGCCGGTCTTGCGGTCGCGGCGCACATGGGTCTGGTCGTCCTTCTCCTTCTGGCCGGTGGGGGCCAGGACGATGCCCCAGCCGGAGCGCCCGCAGGAGCGGCAGTACAGGGCGGGGCGCGCGGGCTCCTCGGCTCGTGTCCGCTCGGAGGCGGCGTCGGCCCAACGGAAGGAGGGCAGGGAGCTCAGTGCCCGGTCGACGCGGTGACCCTCGGATCCACAAGGTGACTTCCATACTGACTGCGCTGCGGTCGGGGGTGCTGTCGAGTCCGGCGCGCACGACGGACAGGGCCGCCAGGATCGCGGAGAGGACCCTGTCGGGCCGGGCCCGGCTCTGGGGGCGGGGCCCAGGAGGTCCCGGGCGAGGGCGCCAGCGGCGTGAGTGCCCGGCGGCGCGCACGAGGTCCAGGACGTCGGGGTGGGCCTGGAGGGCGGAGGCGAGGTCGGGGGTGTCGAGGGTGTCCTCCACTCCTCGGGCAGGTCGTACAGGCGGGCGACGACGCCGCGCAGCAGCTCCCTCGTCGGGGGAACCGGTCTCGGCGAGGCGGGGCCAGGGCCTGCAGGTTCTCACCCGGCAGGGAGCGCAGGTGCAGGGCGCGGCCGGCCAGGCCCCTTTGGACTCGGCAGTGGCGAGGTGCGCGGCGGCCCACCGGCCGAGGTCGGCGCGGGTCCCGGTGACGACGGCGCTCGGGGCAGGTCGGCGCCGAAGACGTCGCGGGCGAAGGCGAGCATCCGGGAGGGGTCTGCGCCGTCGCCGAGGGTTGCGGAGGTGGCCGACAGTACACGCGCGAGCGGCGAGGCGGCGAGCGGCCTCCTGGCGGGGGTCATCGGCGGGCAGTGGGGCGCAGGGTCATGGCCCAGTCGCCGCAGCAGCATGGCGACGTCGGTGCCCCGGGCGCCGTCGTAGGTGTGGAAACCCATCCAGCGAGGTAGGTGAGGGAGGCCGCCGAGGCCCGCCACAGCTCGGCGATCCTCGGGGCGCAGGAGGAGCTGGTCGAGCATCTTGTAGTTGGTGAGCAGGATGTCCGGCGGGTCGTCGCGATGCCGTAGCGGTCGGTGATGAGGGAGCTCGGGGCGGTGACGTGCTTGCGGAGGTTGGCGGAGGAGTCCCCTGGTGAGAGGGCGGCGCGCACGCCGGACAGGGCGGGTCGTTGGTGATGAGGTGGGCGAGGCGGTTGGCCTGGCCGGAGGCCAGGGCGTTCATGGGTAGAGGATGAGGGCCTTGATGCCGGTGATTCCTCGTGCGGGGCGCGCAGGACGTGGTCGAGGACGGGTGGAGGAAGGATCTGGTCTTACCCCGAGCCGGTGCCGGTGGTGACGATGGTCGGCTCGGGGGTGGTGACCGCCCCTGGTGGTCAGGCGCCGGTAGGGAGTCCTGGTGCTGGTAGGGGCCAGGCCCGGGTCCCAGTCGAGGGGGCTGCCGGCGGTGGCGGCTGGGCCGGGCTGGCCGGGTTGTCCAGCCCGATCGGAGCCGGCGGCGGGTTGGCCGGTCCGATCGGGGCCGACGGCGGCGCGCTCGCGGCCAGGTAGGGCAGGCGCAGGCGGACGAAGGGGCCGACGAAGACGCCCCTGCTTCTCGTCCTCCAGGAAGTCGGCGAGCGCGCGCCGCGGCTCGGCATCGGTGAGGGCGAAGGTCGTCGAGAGGTAGTCGACGACGGACCGACGGATGCGTTCGGCCTGAGGCTAGGGGAGGAGGAGCGTCATAGCTGGAGCGTGGTGATGGGCGGTGGGGTGGATGGTGGCGAATGGTGTTCGGGAGCAGTCGTTCACAGCCGGCGCCACCGTGCGGATCGTCGCTGTTCCGGGAGGATCCCGCAGGTCAGAGGCTACCGCAGCGAGGGTAGGGGCGAGGCGGGAGACCCGAGTCGCTTCTCGGTGACGAGGCGTAAAAACTGCGACTTTCATCCATACTGAGGCTATGCGCGACCCGCTCTGTCTCTAGTTGCTCGCAGCCGTCTCGATGAGATCGTCGACGACGTCCGCGCCAGACATGAGCCCGTCTTCCTGACCCTGCCGGGGCCGCCGCGTGGCCGCGGTGATCGATGCCGGCGACCTGGAGCGCCTCACCCAGGCGGCGGAGGACCTTGCGGACATGGAGGTTGCCGACGCCGCCCGTGCTGAGATCGCTGAGCACGGCACTATCCCCGGGATGGCGTCAAGGCAGACCTCGACAGAGGGCGCGGTTGGTTCGACGGAGGTTACGAGCCAGGTTTGCGGAAGATCCTGGTGAGTCTCGTCGCGCTGTGGACAGGGCTGAGGGGCGCTATCATGGTGGGAGCCACCCGGGTCGCATCCGGGCGACTCCCTAGCAAGGGATGGCCAGCCGATCCACTTGCTGAGGCATCCACACAGGACACCGACGGCCCGGACAAGGCGAGCGATCGAGTTCAGTATGTCGCTCACCTTCCGGGCCGTTACCTTGCCCTTGCGGACGTGTGCGCGTCGGCCTTTCGGCTTGGACACGGCCCTCACCTCCTTCCCGAAGCCCTCCCTCCCGGCAAGGACAGATGGACGTTCCGGGAGGAGGTGCCGAAGGGAGGCAGGCTCCATCATGCCAGCAGCCACTGACATCCCAGCCAGCTCTGTCAGGTTATGGGCCGCCACGACCAGCACACTGGTAACAAACGCCGACGACTCAACCATATTGGGCTCTTCGTGTTTGAGGGTGTGGTAGGTGGGGCTTGTCGGCTGGTTTAGGTGGTTGCTCAGGGTGGTCTCTTGAGGCGTCCGGCGTGGATGAGGCTGCGGATGGTGTAGCTGGCCAGGTTGCGCAAATCCCAGGGCGATGCCGCGTAGGTGCTCCAGGCGTCCGTTGATCGCTTCAGTGGGGCCGTTGGAGGTACGGGGGCGGTCGAAGTGGGCCAGGATGTCCTGGCTGCGGCTGGTCAGGGTCTTTGCCAGGGTCTGGATCTCCTCCAGCCCGTTGGGGACGGCCTGTTTCAGGGAGTCGATGAGCCGTTGCATCAGGTACTTTCCCCAGGCCCGGGTCCTCGGTGCGGTAGGCCTGGATGAGGCGCTGGTAGACGCCCCAGGAGGCCCTGGACCGCAGCGTGGCGATCATCGGCGAAAGGTTCTCCAGGCGCCCGGCCTGGGCATCGGTGAGCAGACCGGCCCCGGTCAGCAGGGTGCGCTGGGCCCGGTAGAGCCGGTCACCCTGCCCGGCCCCGCCGCCCTGTGATCGCCCGCTGATCCGGCGGCGGCACTGGTCGAGCTTGTCTCCCGCCAGGACACGACGTAGGGATCCATGACCGCCCGGGCCTGTGGGAGCTCCTCGCCGCGGCGCCTCTTGAACCCGGTGAAACCGCCCCGTGGCTACCACCGACCCGCCTCCACGCCAGGACTCGCCCCTGAGCGGCGAGCCAGGTCTTGAGGATCTCTGACCGGCCTGACCACGTCCAGAAGCCGGCCGGACCACTCGCGGTCGCGCACGGGGGTCAGGTCGATCATGACGGTGACATAGCGGTCGCCCCGCCTGCGGTGGCGCCACACGCAAGCTGCCGGGATCGACGCCGAGGACCTCCACGCCACTCGAAGCGGTGAGGGTTGCCGCGTGATGGTCTGCTCAGCCCGAGTCAGGATTGCGTTGTTGGCGGTGTGCCAGGAGATCCCCAGGGCGGCTGCCACCCGGGAGACCGACATGCACTCCAGGGCAAGGGCGCGCAGCCCCCACTCGACCGCCGCGTGGGTCAGCCGGGTCCTGGCTCAGCCAAGGTGGAGGTGTCCCTGTCTCCACACTCGACGGCAGTGGGTGCAGGCGGAGCGCCGCAGGCGCACCACCAGTTGCGTGGGTCTCCACCCCACCGGTACGTGGGCCAGGTGCCGGGCCACCGTCCCACGGGATACTCCCTGCGCGCCGCAGGCCTTGCAGAACGGATCCTCAAACCCGATCGGCATGCGGCACTCGATCACCGCGTGCTTGGCTGTGAGGTGCTGGCCCACTCGCGGTCAGTCCCAGGCGCCGGGCCCAGGAAGGTCGTCAGATCAGGTCGGTGAAGGTAGTCTCAGGCACGTCGAGGTCTTCTCAGGTGGCGGTGTAGCAGCTCCCATCATCGGGAGACCTCGACCCCTCACCGCCGCAACGACGCGCCCACGTCCCCCACCTACGCACCTCAATAGTACTCCAGCCTACCACACCTCAAACGCGAAGAGCCCCATATTGTGCGGCACGCATGGTTGCCATCATCGGGTCCTTGAAGAGTGCGTGGAGCACGGCCTCGCACGAGAGGACATTGATCATGCGCTGAGCAATCCTGTGGCGGTCCATTATTTCGACGGATATGTCATCGTCATTGGTCCCTCTCGGTCCGGTCATCTGATCGAAGTTGGCGTCAATGATGACGACTTCGTCTTTCATGCGATGTCTGCGCGCGAGAAGTTCTTGAGGAGGAAGTGAATATGAAGATCTACTGAAGAGATGCTGATGAGATCGAGAGTCGCCAACAACGGGGATGGCCTGGATCCTGTGGCTACGGTCGACGATCCCGATCTCGCAAGAATTGCGGTCGCGCAGATACGCCTCCGTGCTGCCGAGCGTGTGCTCGATGAGGCTGTGATGGATGCACGCAATGTTGGCCTGTCATGGCAAGCGATCGGGGATGTATTGAGCATGACCTGCCAAGGTGCGAATAGACGCTTTCACGTCACCTGAGGAGCTGTTTATATATGTTACATATGCGAGATCAGTCCTGATTTATGACGCCTAGTGTGCTGGGGTGGGGAGCTCAAAGCGGTGAGAATTTGCTCGACCTTGGGGGTTAGTTGTGATGTTGATGACGACCTCCTGCAGGCCGTGCGGCTCGCGTACGATCTTGCGATGCTCATCGCGCTACGTCCGAGACGCCACCGGGATCAGTATCAAACGCGTCATACGCACCCTCAAACCCCTAAAACGTCACCATCAACCTCAACGGGCATGAGATAACTGCCCTGCCCAAATTACCCCAAACGCAGCCAGTATCCTCAAATCCCTACAGACGGACACTGGAGTCATGAGTCAGGTCCGCTCACGCCATCGGACTGGACACGATCTGCACCGTCGTAGCTCCCCGAGAACGGTACGCGACCTAACGGCGAACGGGCTTAGTACTCCACCACCACAATACCAGCGAAAAATCACACCAACCTCCCCACAATCCACCAAAGTGCCATGAGTTAGGTTGCCGCCACCGCAACCGTACACGGGGAAGCGTTGTGCAGAACACCGTACAGCGCCCGCACCATGCGACAGCAAACCTGAACCTGCCCCGCATCCCAGGTGGCCCGATCAGCTGAAAATGCGTCAAGACCGTCATAACGAGCAGATCGTTCCGAACGCTGGATTTTACTACATGGGAACCGTGGCCGAACCGACAAAAGTTGTCTCGCCAGCAATCCCGGAGATAGCACATCTGGAGGCCAGCCATCCGATATCGCCCGTAATAGCTGCGCTTGCCATATCGGGTGACGACGTGAACAAAATATCCCAAATGCTGATATTGTAAGCTGTGAGCGTTATCGACCGGCTACTGTTGTGGTGGAGATGGACATGGAGGTCACGGGATAGACTCAGGAAGTGATCCCTGAAGCAGCTCTATGATTTCCTGAGCAGTGCCTTTCGCTTTGGGATGTCCGTGAGAAGTTCTCTATTGTTGCTATAGCTTTTATCGTTTTGAATCTTCTTCAGTAACTCTTTTCCGTAGATTCGACGCCAATTCGATCGGCCTCCCATTCGTCCCAGAGCTCTTTCGGTTAACGGCGACCCTCCCTCCGGCCAGAAGTGCGATACAGCAATGCGTTTATCGTTGAACTTTCTTGCGGAGTGTCGCACTGTTGCTAATTATCCGGGAGGTGAGTGCTCTGCTTCGGCGATCGACATGCCGGTGCAGAAACTAATGTGTTTCGAGTACAGCAGTACGACTCTGTATCTGTCATCGCCGGAACAAAAAGGTGTCATTTGAGCTGTTGGATCCTGGCGTCTTAATTAACTTCTTTGCTTCATTATCTCTGACTTTCTGGGTCGCTTTGCCCATCGAGCGACTTCGATGTCGGTCATGCAGTCTCGATCCTGTGTACGATGAGGTGCTTGCCTTGTGTTGCTGCTTGAACGCCACCTATCGAGCGTGGCAAGCGTCCCTCATATTCGTAATGCCATTGAAGGAGGGAGTGCTACCGGTGGAATGAGTTTCCGTTCTTGCAGCGACTTAAGGCACGTCGTCAGCATCGATTCGTTAGAGTCTTCGGTGTGAAGACGAACTCTGCGGAGCTGTCGAAGGCGTCGAGAGCGCCAAGGTCTAGAGTATCTGGCGGCTTCTTTTTTGGCGTTAGAGTTTTCGACTTGACCGTCCTTCATCCAGACAATGCGAGTGCCTTTCGGTGCTGCGGAGATCATGTGTCTCGAATGTGTAGTAATGACGATGTGGCACTTGAGTGTGTCAGTGATGGCTTGGAAATGTGGATGCCAAGGTCTTCTGAAGAGTGGGATGTAGGTGGCTGTCCGGCTCATCAATGAGAAAGAGCTCAGTGAAACAGTAGCGCGTAGGCTGCATCTGAGTCACCTGAAGGACGCCGGTGCCTATAGGTCAACAGGAATGAGATCTTCATTCCCGAGGAGAGCTTAACGTCGATGTACAGATCTTTCTTTGGGTCGAACTTAATGTCGAATTTGGCTGGCATGCCGCATATCTGCTCGAGGAGATCTTCCAGCCTTCAAGGTCTGCTGTGTCTAGGTGGTAAAGAATGTTGCGGAACGTCAAATTGGCTTCACCTCCTGCGGCGAGTGCCTGAGTTACCCAAGGGCACGTGTTCTTCGTAAAGAGGGATGCCTGTTAATCCGGGGACGTAGACACCAAACGAGTGTAGCTATCATTGTGAATAGCGTTCGCCAGAAGGAGGTTGTTTGTCGTCATCGAGGTCCACGCATTGTGTTGTGGTTGTGGAGCGCTTGCCCGTCGATACTGAGTCAGTCGTTCTGTCTGGTTGGTCGAAGGTTAATTTCGCATAAGGTTACTTGACGCTGAGTGCTGTACCTGTAGCTGATACGGCTGTGTCCTAAGTCGAGTAAAGCTGGAGGTGCGATAAAGTAGTTCGACTTCGGAGAACCTTCGAAGGTTCGATTTTGAGCTTGCCGGAAGAATCTTCGAACGTTCCTCGCTCGGTGGTGATAGTCGTCGCGCAGCTAAAGGCCGTCTGGACTGCCCGGAGTACGCTGCTTTACCGGAGTTGTTGCCTCCGACGAGATGTCCGCGATGTCGTTGAGTAAAATTGATGCCCTACGGATCTCGCGCGCGCTGCTTATCTCGATCGAGTTGATCTGCGGGCGTTGGCCCGGCGTGCTGATTCGACGCTCATGCGTTGGAGTCTCGGACCGTGTTCCGGGACGCTTTAGTTTTCTTCCTTGAGGGTGCTGACAGGTCGCTGGCTGGCGGGTGGGTAAGCGTGAGATGTCGTTCGCGGAAGTCGGACTCGCGGGTCGCGGATGCAGAAGGGAAGGTCGTAGACGTGGAGACGCCGGAGCCAGGAGTGGGTGTGGGTGCGCTCAGATGAGGGCATATCCTCGTTGGGTGCGCTGGCGCTTTCCCAGGCCCGGCGGACCAGGTCAGCGGCGTTGACGACCATTCGCGTCATAGACGTACGCGCCCCCGGCCGCGGCCGTGGTCATAGTCGTAGGGACCGCGAACTGGGTGCGGTGCGTCGTACTGGGTCCTCGATCCGGCACGCCCAGCATCATCGCCACCATGACGTCGATCTCAGCCTGCGCGTTGACGATCCTCTGCTCGACGCAAGGTGTGTCCGCCGTCCACGCTGGACCAATCGGACGCTCGTCATAACGCTCAAGAATTGGAGAATCAGTCGAACGACCATCCTGAACATTCCTCCCACAGATCAGCGTAGGCGTCTGTGAGAGCAGTTGAGGCGAAGCGTGCAGCAAAATGCGGGTAGCGACATCAGAGTGGCAGGTCTGGTGCCGGCAGCGAGGGGAGAAGTCTGGTCGTGAATGTCGTTTCTGGCTCTCGATCTGATTTGGAAAGTCGAGAGGATCGCTGAGGCGGTTCTCCAATGAGGGTGAGAGTCCTGGGGTTCTCGTCTGGGAGTCCAGCTGAGCAGATCGGATGAACGTGGGCGGTGCCTGGCGGAATGATGGTGGGGTGAGCGTCGTTCACCAGTAGTACATTATGTATGCGGGCGTGATGCGGTAGTGGTCGCGAGCCGAACCATCCCAGTGGTGTAGAGGCGGTCGTAGATGTCGCGGTCGCCGGCAGGCTTGTAGCTGGGTGATGGGCTCATGCGTTTGCGGAGAGAGCCCAGGTCTGTTGAGTCCAGTCTCGCTGATTGGCCATCGTCTGGTGGGGCGTTGTATAGTGGCGTGGACACATAGAGATGCGATCCTGGAAGACGGCTTTATCCAAGAGGTCGGCCCCCACTCCGCAAAGCGACCCTTTCGAAGTCTGACGTTTCGTGCCAATCCAGGCTGAAAACTGAAAATGATGCCCGACACGTTGCTGGGTGGCCAAAGTTGCAAAGAGTACGTGATGCCGCAGAGTTGACTGTTGATATATGGAAGGAACGCCGTCGTCAGCTTTCGTCACCATTCGCCAAATCTTGTGTGTGTTTTGCTAGTGGATTCAATGCGTGCTGCGTGGGACGCAGGTCCCAGGTGCTGGTGCGGGTCCCTGAAGCCAGGTTCTTCGCCTGACCCATCATGTGCAGTGAGCGTAGTACGGTATCTGGGTGGTAGAGAGATGCGGAAGAAAACTGGCGTCTTGTTCGTTGCTGTAAAGATACGCCGCAAACGCTTCTGGTTCTGGATGTCAAAGAGGTGAAGTTCATTGATGAACTGCCAGTGTCACGACGCAAATGGCGGTAGATGCGCCCGAAGACTTGAGTCTTCGAGTCCGTGAAATGACTCTGAGATGGAGGAGCCCCGACGTTCCTCCTTGGCTTTTGGTGCTGCAACACCTGGCACATGAATGCGCGGTAGGGTCCGGCTGGCCGCTGAGCAGCGGATAGACGGACGGGCGCTCAAAGAGCTGCAGAGAGCACGATGACCTCGGCGGTCCCATCGAGAACCGTGCGCAGGACTCCAGGACGAGCCAAGGTGCGCGGCACGCGCCTGTTCTGCGGCGACGGACGGCTTTTGCCTGAGTGACCACCATGGGTCGCCCTCGGAGAGAAGACTCGCACATCGGTGCGGGGCTCACCCACGGTGGGTTCCCACCGAAGGCCAGAAGCCGCCTCAGCGAAGACGGTGGGCACGAGTCCAGCCCCAGTGGAAGAAGCCCTGGGCCTCCGCCACCTTTTCGACCACGGTGAGCCACTCGTGCTCGTCAACGACTGACTGCACTTTGCGGCTCGGCGAGGCCAAGCTCGACCTCCATGCGCCCAGCTCCGCCCAGGACGAGGCATCCACCAGATCCCATCGGTGCCCTTGGCGTCCTGACCTGTTTGCCCAGCAGCCCTCCAAGGCACTTCAGCCACTGTCGAGGCTCGGCGGCGTCACATCCGTGGTCAGCGGCCAGAACCACAGCGCGCACCACGCATCCATCACTCAGCCGCAGCCGCCGGTACGCCGCGAACCCGGCGCCGCCAGGTACGCCTCGATCTCCTCTCGGGACACCGCTGACCCGGCGCCATCCTGCGCCTCGCGGCCCCACAGGGCGATATGACGCGAGGCCTCCGCCTCCGCCACCCGCAGGCGCTGCAGCGTCATCTCCCACAGCACCTCCACGCGCCGGGCCAGGCCGTCAGCCGCAAAGGCCTGCGTGGTACTCAGCGCCTTCGTGATCTCCTTGCGCCAGGTCTTGAGGGCCTGAGCCTGCCGGCATCGACCAGGTCCCGCACCTGCTTGGGGACCTCCACCGCGCTGCCCCAGCCCTTGGCCGGCAGCAGGAAATGGTGGATCCTCCAGAGACGTCCAGCGCACCGCCCGATGCGGTGCCGGGAGGCGGCATCGGCGTCGTCGAGCACGGCCGCCACCTGGCTCAGGGGCTCAGCTTCCGGGACGGCCGTCAGCCAGGCCCGCTTCTTCAACTGGGACGTGGTACAGCGCCCGGCGCGCCCCCACCAGCGAGTTGCCTCGCGCAGCCGCAGCCCGAACCATGGGCCGCCAGCCCTCCACCATCGTGTCCAGCCAGGGACACCTCCGCCAGCTCCACCGCCGTCGCATTGAGATCCACCCGTGCACCTGGTGCAGGGCGGATACGCCTCACCTTCGCCAGCTCCCGGGCCGCTCCTCCGGATCCACGCGTCGGCCCAGCTCGCGCTCACGCCGCGAGAGGTGCTGCTCCGCCAGCTGGCGCACCGCCTCAATCGCGAAGGCCCCCGAGCCCCAGCGCGCCGGCTCACGCACCGTCAGGTGCAGGATCTCCTGCGCTCGTCACCCGCCCGTCCTGATCCAGCAGCTCGGCCAGCGCCCTGCTACCGTGAAAACGGGTCAGCACCTCCGGGTGTAGAAGGAGGCCGAGCGCTGCCGGTCCCGGCCTGAGAGCCGGTAGACGAACTGCCTTCTCATAGGTGACGTTACGGCGCTCGCCCGTCACCTCATCCTCCACCGTCACGAAGTCCTTCTCCTCCAGGCCCTTCATGACGTCCTCGGGCACCACCCACGAGCCCTTCGACGCGTCGCCGCCCGGCGCCACCTCCCACAGCCGCTCGGTGGCGAAGGAGCCCGAGTAGCCTGCGAGCCCTCGTAGACGGCGCCCAGCTGGTTGATGCCAGCTCCATAGGAGATGAAGCCGCGGTCGCCCTACCGTTCTCCTGGTCAGCAGCAGGTGGCGCAGCACCCGCAGCAGCGCCCCGTTGCCCAGGCCCACCTCGTCGATGAGGGCGGTCGCCACCGGGCGGAAGAGGTCGGCGCGCATCGGCCGGAAGACCAGGCCGTCGAAGCCGCCCTCGTCGGCGGCCGGCACCTGCTCATTGTGGCCGCCGTCGACCAGGTGGAACAGGCGGTCCAGGGACTCATAGATGTGCGTGCCCGCCTGCGCCGACTCCTCATGCAGCTCCCTCAGCGCCAGCTCGCGCAGGCGATCCAGGCCGAAGCCGGCGTCGTACTCGGCGGCGCCCACCGGCAGGACGCCCAGCTCGGGGCTCGCCTCCGCGTACAGCAGGAAGATGATCCGGTAGATGTAGCGCAGCGACTGCAGAGCCAGGTCCTGCGCCCGCTCCCTGGGCCAGCGGCTCCAGCCCCCGGGCGGAGCGACGGCGCACCACCTCATTCGCGATGATCTCGATCGAGGCGCGTACGCCCTCACGCAGGTCCTTCGAGACCCCCACCGTGGGGCTGCCGAGTCCTCCAAGGTGGCCGCCACCAGTGTCTCGCCCTCCGCCGTCGGCACCAGGGAACGGGCATCCAGGCAGGTCAGGGCCCGCTCCACCTCGCCTCCGCGCGTGACCTCATGGCGCTCGACGACGAGCTGCACGTTGACCGCCAGCCAGCGGCCCTCCGGCCAGCGCTCCTGCTCCGCCACCAGCGCCCACTGGCCCGCCAGGGACCAGGGCGAAGGCCGGGCCGTGCTCATCAGTCATGAGCGTCGACAGCGCCCGGGACACCGACTCCACCGGCTCGGAGCCCTCCAGCACCGGGGCGGCGGGGTCGGCCAGATCCACCGGCTCCCAGGTCTCGGCGAGCGTGGGGCGTCCTGACCAGCAGGTCCTCCACCGTGGTCGTCGGGCGGGCGCAGCAGCGCCAGCGGGCGGGCCCTCATCGCCGACCGGTCTCACCAGGGTCACTCGGGCCCCGCTCGGTCAGGCGGTACCCGACGACGTGAAGCCCAGGATCTCGCGCATGAGCGCATCGAGCTGGCCGGCCGCCTCCAGGGCGGCAGCGCGGTCAGGAGCCCGCGTCGTCGGCGGGCAGGCCGCCAGCAGCTCTCCAGGTGGGCGCGCTCGGAGCGGAACCGGAGCGGGCGTCGGCGTCGGAGCGGCGTTGGCCGGCCGGCTTTTCCAGGCCTCCCACTCCTTGCGGCGCTCCAGCACCCCGAGCCAGGAAGGACCCTTGGTGGCGTCCGTGGTGACGTAGTGCCTCGCTGATCCAGTCCTCGCCGACGACCAGCGCGTCCGACACCGCCATCAGAGATCCCTTCCATCCCGAAGTCCTGCGGGCACCACCACCAGCAGCGGCGCACCAGCGTGTGCGCGGGCAGGTGCTGGTCCATGAGCTCGCGCTCCTGAGCCACCGTGGAGCGCTGCTCGCGCAGGTGGCGGTTCTGGATGAGGAGGCCGGCCCTCGTCATCCCAGGCGTTCGCGTGCTCCGCCCAGGCTTCAACCCGAGCTGCGCGCCTGGCGGCTCGCCGCCTGGACGGTCAGCGCCATCTGGCTCTCGGCCGCGTCCACCGCCGGAGAGATGAGCCCTCCAGCAGGCCGGCGTCCGTCACCGGCCCGGAGTTCCGCAGCTGACGGGAGATGCCCGCCGAGGCGAACATCGCGGTGGGGAGTCGTGCACCTGCCCGATCGCCACCGCCTCGACCGGCCGGCCCGCCGACAGGTCCGCGCGGCGCCGCCGGGTCCAGGTACGGAAGGCGGCACTGACGCACACCATCGACACCGTCCTGCCCGCCCGGTTCGTCAGCGTCCCCAGCAGCAGGACGGTCGGCGAGTCCACGTCGCCGCGCACCGCGAACACCGAGGAACGGCCGAGCTGGCCAGGGACGCGGTCGCCGGCCCAGTCCAGCACCCGGGTGCAGCGGCCCCAGGTAGCGGGCCTCCGGCCAGGAGGAGTCCGAGGAGTCGCGCAGGGCCTCGGTGAGCAACCGGGCGCCCTTCGCCTGCATGGTGGCCAGCAGCAGGTGCTCCTGGACGCGGCGCTCACGCAGATAGGACTGCGGCAGCACCGACAGGCGGCGACGCAGACCGCCGGCGGCACCAGCCCGCACATGTGCTGTGCGGTGCTCCGCCAGGAGACGCCGCCACCATCGGAGCGGGCGAGCCCTTCTCTCCGGACGCCTCGTAGAGCTCGGTGAGGGCCTGACGCAGATAGTCCAGCTGGGTGGCGGCAGCGTCGAGGTCGGCAGCGGTGGCAGACCCGGAGCCCGCGCCGTCGGGAGGGAGTCGGTCGGGCTCCGGGGCCGGCCTGGTCGCGGCCCGCTGGAGTACCGAGGTCCGCCGCGGCGCCAGGGCGTGCCCCGATGTCAGGAGCCCGCCACGGCTGCACCGTCGGCCCTGGCCTCGGCCGTGCCCGTGAGTGGCGAACAACGCCGCCATCGGATCCAGGGCCGACTCGTCCGCATCCGGCACGACCTCGTCGATGTCCGTGCCGGCTGCGAGGGCCTCGCGGATCGCCGCCTCCTTCTCGCCCGAGTACAGGCCTGCGAGAGAGGCCGCGTCGCCCAGCGCCCGGTGCGCCTGATCCTCCTTTCCATGAGACGGGTCAGCACGCGTACGTCGCCGGAGAAGCTCGATCCGAGGGGCTGAGCAGAAGAGTCGTGATCTGCGGGCTCGTCTCCTGGCCGTAGCGGTCGATGCGACCGTTGCGCTGCTCGATGCGGATGAGCGACCACGGAATGTCGTAGTGGATGAGCTCTGGCACTGAGCGTGCAGGTTGACGCCCTCCGAGGCCACGCGTCACCGGTCACGAGAATGCGCACCGGGTGTGCGACTGGCGGAAAATCTCGACGACCTCCCTGCTGCTCGACGTCCGACAGGCTTCCATGCATGATGCGCACCGTCCTCCGGGAGCCCCAGGTCCGCTTTCGCAGATGCCCGCCAACCAGGTCAATGTCGCAATGCGCTCGATGAAGACGACGACGCGCTCGGTGGACCGCGGCCCGATCCCGATGCGGGCCAGCTCGGCGAGCAGGGCCCGGTACTGCCCGAGTCGGCGGCGTCCGCCCGAGCCGCGAGGGCGCGCGAGGCGGGTCAGCGCCCGGGTCTCGCTCCGAGGTGGTCAGGCTCTTCACTGCTGCCCGTTGCCGGCGTCGGTTGACACGCTGGTCGATCGTCTCGATGAGCGCCGCGGGTGAGGACAAGAAAGCTAGCCATGTCCAGGAGAACAGAGCGTCGCCGGCCGGGCGGTGGCGCTGAACTGCGCCTGGGGCCGCTGCGCCGTCGGGCCGGTGCAGCCACACGCGTGACAGCTCACTGGCCACCGCATCCTCCGCGGGCGACGGCATCACCAGCCGGTTGACTGGGACCAACCGCTCTTCCACCGGCCGCCCACGACGTCGCGCACTTCATCGGAGTGGCGGTGCCGGCGGATGACGAGGCGGCGGACCGCCTCCTTATCTAGTGTGCTGTTCGGCGTGCACCGCCGTCGGCTCCAGGAGGCGTGATGAGCTCGGCGAAGGACGTGGGGTCGCCGTTGTGAGGCGTGGCCGAGGCCAGGACGAGGGCGTCGGTCTGGCGCGCGAGGATGTCCGCCAGACGATTGCTGAGGGTGCCGCGGTTGGTGACGTTGAGATTCGTCGATGACGACGGCATCCCACCGCTGACGGCGCAGGTGGTTCAGGTAGCGGTCCGACTTTGAGGTGTCGATCGAAATGATCGAACGGCGGAAGACCGAGAAGGGTTGCGGGTGGCCGGCACCGAGCGGCGCACCCGCCGGAATGCCGAGCGAGTCCAGGCGCACGAAGGGCAGCGCAGCGGACCACATCTCGTGCTGCATCTGTTCCAGCGCATGGCGGGGAGTCACGATGAGGATTCTCTCGCCCCGGCCGCGGCGTACCAGCTCGGCCAGGATCATCCCGATCTCCAGGGTCTTGCCCAGGCCGACGGTGTCGGCCAGCAGGATGCGCGGGCGCAGGCTCGCCGGGTCCAGCGCCTGGCGCACGGCGTGCGCTGATAGGGAGCGGGTCCGCCAGGACGCCGCCGACTACCGCCAGATCGGTGGACGAAGCGGGCAGTGCCGTCTTGCGCAACGTCGCCCCAGCCACAGGCGCGAGAGGCGGTGGCGAGTGGAGGTGTCTGCGACGACGCGCGTGCGGCGCGGATCGACGGTTCTGATGCGGTCGATGCCAGCGGAGAACTGGGCGGTCAGAATCCTGGACCAGCTCCGAAAGGCCCTGCACTGTGATGAGCGTGCCGTCGCTGGTTTGCGAGATCTGGGTGACGAGCCAGTCCTCATCGCGCACTCGCACCACCGAACCCGGGGCGACGTCGAGGGACGGGGTCTCCGGCGACGGCAGGCGGGCGCAGCTGGGCCGGGCGCCGGCGGAGCTGCAGGGGACGCGCAGTGGAGGCGGCGTTGGGAGGGACGGCCGTAGTCACAGGCATGATCCCAGAGAGGACCACCGACACGGCGGAGCCGCTGCTGAGGCGGAACCGATCCGTGACCTCGGGGCGCGGGTCTTCCGCCAATCATGAAGACTCAAGACTAGTGCGGGCCGTTTAGTGCGGGCTTCCGTCGGATTGGCGAGGGATCCTGTGCGCAGGAGCGAGGCACCGAGGTCGTCTGCGTGGTTGTGCTCTCCCGAGTCGGTGAGAACTGGCGGGGCCGGCGAAGAGGAGTCGGCGGTGGTTTCTGCCTCTGATCGGGAGTCGGAGCGCTGCACTCGTGCTACGAGTCGCGTGCCGTCGAGCCGTGCCTCGTCGTGCAGGCGGTGATTAGGCGGTGATTGTCCAAATCTGTCACAAAGGGGCTCACGAGCCCCTCATGTCGCCGACGGAACCGCGGAATCATGCGGTTTCACGTCGTCCGCCCGCGCCCAATCGTGGCCTTTGTGACAGATTTGGACACCAGAGCGATTCTGGCGCCCAATGCGGCCTCGGGCCGGATCACCGCCAGTGCTTTCGCCTTCGAGGGCTCGCCGCCGCAGAGCTGCAGGCGTGCGCCCCTGCCCCGAACCGATGCAGCAGGCCGTTATCCTACGCCCGGCCGTCGATGACAAGGGCCGGCGCATGCGCAACCACGCCATGTTCCTCGTCGTCGACCACCAGATCCTCGTCGTGACGGGCGCCAATCTCTCCTTGAGCGCAGAGGAGCGCAACGTCGAGCGGCCTGCGGATCGACGATCCGCCTCGCTCGCGCAGTCGAGGACCAGATGCGCGCCCTGGAGGACGTCAGGATCTACACGAGCGGGTCGGCGGGAAGGGGTAGCCCGAACGTCTATTGAGCCGGGAGGCGATCTGACGGCCATCTAGTCCCGGCTCCCTGGACGGCGAGCACAGCCCTGGCGGGCGGCGTCGATGGGCGGCGACGAGCGGTGCATCGCCCGCCCCGGGCCGGTCGTCATCCCCGGGCCGGTCATCGCATGCGTGTCCAGTGCATCCGAACCACGCGAATCGTCCCCTCGGGCCGGGGTCGCGAGGCAGAATCCTGGTATGGGAATGGACCCTGCTCCCCGATGACCGCCTCGGACCCCTGCAGTACTGGTGGATGCTCGAGCTGTTCAGCCCGCAGAAGGTGCCGAAGCCGATCAAACAATCGACACGTCCGGAAGGGCCGCAGGTCATCGAGTGGCGGCCAGGTGAGCCCCTTGCCGTGGTGGTCCCTGCGCCCGCCGGCGCCGGTGGGCAGAGCGAGACTGAGGTGGCAGCACACCGTCTACCTCGGCCTGTACGACCTCGAGGACGTCTACCAGTACCTGCATCACGCCTTCGCCGAGGACCGGGACGCCTACGACGAGCGCCGTGCCGGGTCAGCGCCTGCGCGGCGGTCATGCTCGACGACCGCGGGGTGCTGATGGTCGACTCCGCGACGCTCTCCACGGCGCTGTGGGCCGTCGCTCGGATCAGGGATTCCGGGCGCGGCGCCGAGCCCGCAATGGACCGGCGGATTCTCCCTGGCGCCCAGGAGTTCAAGGAGGAGGTGGACGTCGTCGAGGGACTCCGCCGCGAGGCGGCCCTCGCCGAGACGGCCTCGCCCCGGGACGAGGACTCCTGTGGACGCTGCTGCACATCGCCCACGAGGCCTCGGGATCGCTCGGCACGCCCCGGCTGGCCAGCCAGCGGATCATCATCTCATCGGTCGCCGTCTCCGATCGCCGCACCGGCGACGCCGCTGCGGACATCGACTTCCTCAACAGCTTCTTCCTCGACGACCTCGCGGCCGTGCAGGTGGCCCTGACGGACGGCCGCTGCTCGCCGGCGCTGTCGGAGTACCTGACCGCCGACGCCCTGCTCCCCACCGATCTGCGGTCGGACGTCATGACGGAGCACGCCGTCGTCGACGCCGGGGTCGGGATCGACCGGCGCCGAAGGGCCGATGGCCCTCCAACCCCGAGCACGGACTGGCGCTGCGGCAGCAGTTCGCCGTCAACCGGGCATTGGACGACCTGTCCGGGACTCGCGCGGCCTCATGGGCGTCAACGGGCCGCCCGGCACCGGCAAGACGACGATGCTGCGCGACATCCTCGCCGGCAACGTCGTCGAGCGCGCACGGACGCCTCGCCTCCTTGCAGCGCCCCGAGCACGCCTTCACGACGACCACGCACCGGTGGTCGTCCAGCGACGGATACTCGCGCACGATCCGCCAGCTGCGCCCGGAGCTCACCGGATTCAGATGGTCGTCGCCTCGGCGAACAACGCCGCCGTCGAGAACATCAGCGTCGAGATCCCCGCCCGAGAGGCGATCGCCGCCCGGTGGAGGGACGACGCCGACTACTTCGCGGATATCGCCTCCGCGATCCTGGCGACCGCCGTCGCCGGTGCAGAAGAGGGGGAGACGCCGGAAGGAGCGGAGCGGGCAGAAGGAGCAGAAGGATCAGACCGGAGGGCCTGGGGGCTGGTCGCCGCCCGACTGGGCAACAAAGCGGAACCGGGGGACTTCCGGTCGGCGTTCTGGTTCGACGCCGTCGACCCGCGCACGAGGCAGCGCGTCCCGGCAGCCGCCCCGCGCATGCAGACGCGTTTGAGCCAGTGGCGGGATGGGACGGCGCCGCGCACCGACTGGTCGCGGGCGCGGGAGGACTTCCGCCGGGCCGAGCGGCGCGTCGATGAGCTCCTCGCGCAGCGGCGGGCCGCCCAGGATCGCCTGAACCGTCTGGGAGGCCGTCCCTCCGGGAGGAGGACGAGCTCGCCGCGCAGGCGCAGGGGCGGGGGCCGAGGGCCTCTGCGGCTGTTGGCGAGAGCCGCGCGTACGCGGCCGTCGTCGAGCGCGCGGCGGCGGAGTGCTCGAGGCGCGCACGGTCCGGGACCGGCAGGTCGAGACCAGGCCAGGGGCGCTCGAGACGCTCTTCACCCTGGGACGCGCCGTCCGCGAGTGGAGGGCGCGGCTGGAACCGCTCGAGGACCGGTTGCGGGCGGCGGAGCAGCACTGGCGGCAGACGTGCGACCATGCGCAGCATCTCGACGGGCGGGCGCGCCGGCTGTCGGAGGAAGCGACGACTCTCGAAGAACGGCGCCTGCAGGGCGGTCCGGGAGGCGACTGAGCTGCGCTCGCGGGTGGCCGCGGACCGTGATGCGTACGGGCCCGATACCCCGAGCGGGCGCGGACGGGGAAGGCCCGTGAGAAGAGCACCCCGTGGCTCGACGCCCGGCTCGACGAGGCCCGCTCCGAATTGTTCCTGGCGGCCATGCGCCTCCACGAGGACTTCCCTGGCCAACGCGGCTGGTGACATGCTGAAGGGCTGCGCGCGGCCATCGAGGTGGTGTCCGGCGCCCACCCGCGCAACCTGGAGCCCGAGAAGCTGCTGGGCGGCGTGGCAGATCTTCTTCCTGGCCGTGCCGATGGTCTCGACGACCTTCGCCTCCGTCGGCCGCATGTTCGCGGGTCTCGGGGCCGAGTCCTCGGCTGGCTGCTCATCGACGAGGCCAGGGCAGGCGCCCCGCAGTACGCCGTCGGGGGATCTGGCGCGCCCAGCGGGTCATCGCCGTCGGCGACCCGCTGCAGCTGCAGCCGGTTGTCACCATGCCGCGCAAGGCCCAGCGCGACATCGCCGCCGCCTTCGACGTCTCCCCGACATGGATCCCGCCGCGGGCGTCGGTCCAGACCCTGGCTGACCGCATGTCGCGCGACGGCACCGCCCTGCGTCAGGGCGAGGAGTCGGTGTGGGTGAGCATGCCGCTGACGGTGCACCGCCGATGCGATGACCCGATGTTCAGCCTGTGCAACAGGATGGCCTATGACGGCATGATGGTCAGCGCGGTCCATCGTCGTCTGGACGACCCTCGAGCACCCCGACCTCTTCGACGGGCCGGACGGCGAGCCGAGGATTCCGGCGAGCCAGTGGTTCGATGTGCCGGCGACCACGTCCGGGACGCATCTTCAGGACGAACAGATCGCGCAGGTGTGCCGCCTGCTCGAGGACCTCGGGGATCAGGGCATCGCCACCTCGCAGATGATCGCGATCTCGCCTTTCCGGGTGGTGGCCGACGAGCTGGAGTCCCTTGGGCGGCGGTACCCGGGGCTGCGGCGGCACGATCCACACCGCGCAGGGCAGGGAGGCCGACGTCGTGTTCCTCGTCCTGGGAGGATCCCGAGCGCCCCCGGGGCGAAAGGCCTGGGCCTCGTCGACCGTCAACCTCGTCAACGTCGCCGCGAGCCGGGCGAAGCGGCGCCTCTACGTCATCGGCGACCGCGCGGCCTGGGCGCCGTACCCCTACTTCAACGGGCTCGCCGCCGCGCTCGGCCGTCAGCCCGGCGCGGCCCGGAGGCGGGAGGCTGAGCACGGTCGGTGAGGGTCGGCGGAGATCGGTGAGGGCGAGGCGGCGGAGGTCGCTCACCCGCCCGGCGCAAGCTACACTTCCTCAATGGATCGGCGGTTCCATAACGTGCTGCATTGCCCTTCAATAGACCGAAGGTCTGTTGTTGGTGGCGGGTCGTCGCGGCCTGGCGACCCGCTTCCGCCCACTGACTGTTTCGGCCGTCGCCCGACCGCTGAAAAGGAACCGCCCACGGAGGACGTCACCCTGAACAAAGCGGCGTGAGATGCCGTTCCTGGCCTCGGCGTCTTCCAGGATCCCCGAGCCCGAGACCGAGGCCACCGTTCGCTCAGATGCGACCGGACAGTCGTACTGGGCCCTCGTCGTCCGAGCCCACGCCCTCACGGGGATCGGGCTGGGAATCATGTCAACCTGGGTCCAACACCGCCACCCCTCGGTCTGGCGACATCGGACACCGGCATCGGCGCAGCGGTCTACAGCACCTTCCAGCAGCTGGGCGGAGCCACCGGCACCGCGCTGATGAACACCATCGCGACCTCGGCGACCGCCGCCTGGCTTCAGCCACCCGGCGGGGCCGGAGATCCAGGCTCCGCCGCGGGACGGTCCACGGCTACAGCGTCGCGTTCTGGGCCTCGTCGGCCATCTCCTCGTCGCCGCGGCGCTCGCGGCCCTGCTCATCCGCGCTCCCCGGCCCGAGGGCGGCCAAGTGATGGCCGGGCGGCTAGCGTTCTCTTCCGCACCGCCCCGTGGTCGGGGCGGTGACCGAGCGGGTGCGCCGCTCGTTGAAGGTCGCGGGTCGCGCTGTGGATGGCCGAAAGCGGTCGCCGGTTGTCTAAATCTGCTGCAAAAGGCCGTTGTCGGTCCGTGGTTGAGATGAAACCGCATGATTCCGCGGTTCTGTCACCAGTGCATGGGGTTCGCGGGCGCCTTGCAACAGATTTGGACATCGTGCGTGAGTCCGGGGTCCGATTCAGCCCGGCGCCGGTTCGTGGAGAGGGCCCTGAGCCGGGGCTGCCGGTCGCTGAACCGCGTGCGCGCGCTCGATCCCCGGATTGCGTGACGAGGCTCCACAAGCAGGGCTCCGCGCCACCCTGTTCACAGGCTCGATCTGGAATATTGCCGCTCCCTTACCCGGTGCGCAGCAATGGACTCATGCACGACGATCTCTCGCCCTCGTGCGCGGCTGCCATGGCGCAGTGCGCATACGGGACCTCGGACTGACGCACCCAACGAGCGTCACCTCGCCGCTTTCCGTCGAGGCGGGCGATCTCACCGCCCACGAGCACGGCGTCATCAGCATTCCGGCACCGACCGCGCCCTCGTTCGTAGCCCGTATTCACGGCGGACTTCTCACCTGCCAGGGCCGCCATGAGCCACTCACGGCCTCGCCGGTGGCCCAGGGTCGCGAGCAAGTTCATCTCGTCGTCCCGGACAGAGGACGCCGCCGCACTGGGCCGCGAGGCTCTCCATGCCGACCGGAATCAGTCCCAGCCGTCGCCCACGTCCTTCCCGGTGCAGTCGCTTCCCGGCGCCCTGGCGCGCTTCCTGCGCTGCCATGCCCGACGACTCCCCGCTCATCGCTCTTGATGCCGCCCTCCGACGAGGCGGGTCACGGCCGAGCAGTCCGCGCGCTGCTGCGCGGCCCCGGCTCGGTCAGGCGCTCGCCCGACTCGATCGCGCGAGTGCCCGGTCGCGATCTCCTGGAGACGCTGGCGCGAATAGACCTTGAGGACGCAGGTCTGAGCTCTCGAGGACGGGTGGATGTCGAGGTGTCGGTGAGGTGACCTGGTGGTCGAGGGTGGATTGTCGGGAGCTCGACGGCTACATCACCACTGCGACGAGTATCACCACCTCGATCGGTGGCGCGACCGCCGTCCGTCGCCCGCGGCTACCGCCTCGCGCTTCACGCGGAAGGAGGCTCTACGCGCATCAGGTCGTTCCCGATGTCCCTGAAGGCCCTCGATCGTTGAAGAATGTCCAAACTCGTCACAAAGGGCTACGGTTGCGGCGCGAGCGAAGCGATGTAGAACCGCATGATTCCGTGGTTCTGCCGGCGACGGGGGCTATGGGAGTCCCTTTTGTGACAGATTTGGACATGGATGCTCTTCAGCGGAGGCCATTGGAGCCAGCTGGCCCTGGAGGCCTGGGCGGCCGGAGGATCGGGCCCTGGAGGCCTGGGCGGGCGCACCGGAGGCCGGACCCGCCACGGTCCGGGCGCGCTGAGGCGGGGGCGCGACATTCCGGACCCGACCGACTCCCGCACTCGCTCGCCGCTCACCACACCCTGATGATGCTCCACCAGATCGGCCCGACCATCAGCCAGCTGGCCATGTGCACGATTCCCAGCACGAGCCCGGTCCGCCACCACGTCCCGAGTTCCACGTACCCGGATCCGAAGTACAGCGGTGCCGGCCCGTTGCCGTAGTGGGTGTAGTGGGTCAGGCATCCCATGAGGGTCGGGATCGCCCGAGGAACACGGTCGGCGGCACCGGTAGCCCAAGCGCCAGCCCCACCCCGAGGAACACCGCGCGAACATGGAGGCCGTGTGAGAAAGTCTCGAGGCGAACAGGTATGGGTCAGTGCGTACACACCTGTCAAGGCGGCGAAGGCGGCCACGGTGTCGAGCCCTCCCATGCGCGCGCCGATCTGGTCTCCCAACCACCCGATGAAGCCGAGCTCGTTGAGGTAGGTGCCCGATCGCGACCAGCGCCGCGAACCAGGTGAGGTGTCCCGTGCGCCGTCCCGTGCGCTCTGTTCGGTCTTCGGCGATGCGGGCGGAGTTGCGGGCGGGCGTGTCTCACGTGCCGCACGCCGACGACACGCGAGACGCGGCACGACATGCAGGTGTTGTGATCCCGCGCACATATATGTCGGTCGCGGGAGTGGCGGAACCGTGCCGAGCACCTGCCGATCGGATCGATAAGATGCTGTAACCACAACATATTGTGGTCGAAAAAGGTGATACACCTACGCATGATAAAGCTGTATGGCTGTCGTTCGGTTGTACTGTCTATCCGGTGGTGCTGCTCCGACACCCCGCCTGGGACCGAGTAGCAGCACCCGCCGTCGTGATGACGGCGGCCGCATCCGTTCAGCGAAGCACTGAGACGCCCGTGTCAGACAGCAGTCAGATCCCCACTCGCCGCGCACCTCGCCGCGCACTCTGAGCCTCGTCGCGCGCGTTCGTTGACCCGCCGTCGCCCACGGCTCGCGGCCCACGGTCGACGCCGTTCCACCATCACCGAGTAACTGGACCGCCCGACTGGCGGGTCAACGCCAACGCCAATCAGGCTACTCGCTGGGCGGGATGATTCACCACCCGGGGAAGATCATCGCAACCACTGGCTGAGCCAAGATTCACTCAGGAGGCGGGCGACGCCCACCGAGCCGGCAGACTCCACATTCACGACCTCGACATGCGCTCGGCTACTGCGCCGGATGGTCGCTCAAGAACCTCCTCCAGCAGGGCTTCAACGGGTGCCCGCAAGACCGCCTCCGCGCCGGCCAGGCACTTCTCCTCCGCCGTCGGGCAGATCGTCAACTTCCTGGGCACCCTGCAGAACGAATGGGCCGCGCAGGCGTTCTCCTCCTCGACACCCAGCATAGCGCCCTTCGTCCGCCTGACTCGATGACCTACGACCAGGTTCCAGTGTACGGCAGGAGCTCATCCTCAACCTCAACGTCCCTCCCGGTGGGGGCACCCAGACGCCGTCTCACCAACCTCACCTTCGACTGACCTGCCTCGCCGACTCGCTGACGAGCACCCGCTCGTCGGCGATCAGAGCTGTGCGATTTTCACCTACGGGGACCCGTCGACGAGAGGCGATGATCAACCGCGCTTCATGGAGGTCGCGACCACCGGCGACGCCGAGGGGCGAGTCTTCACCTTCCCCATCCCCACGCTACAACATCACCAAGGACTTCGACTGGGAGTCGGAGAACTGCGACCGCCTGTTCGCTACGACCGCGAAGTACGGGCTGCCCTACTTCCAGAACTTCATGACATTCCGAGCTGATCCCGGCATGATCCGTTCCATGCTGCGCCGTTCCAGCTCGACCTGCGCGAACTGCTCAGCGCGGCAACGGCCTGTTCGATCCGCCGAGCAGACCGGAGCGTTGGCGTCGTCACCGTCAATATGGCGCGTCTGGTACCTGCACGCCGGCGACGAGGCTGAGCTCACCGCCGCCCCTCGACCGGCTGCTCGCCATCGGGCGGGACAGTCTGGAGCTCCAGCGCACGGTCATCCAGCACCACATTGATGCCGGTCTCTTCCCCTTCACCAAGCGGTGGCTCGGCACGCTCGATAATCACTTCTCGACTCTCGGTGTCAACGGCATGAACGAGATGGTTCGCAACTTCACCCGTGACGAGTTCGATCTGACCGACCCGCGCGGCCACGCCATGTGCGTGGTGATCCTGGATCAGTGCGTGACAAGATGGTGAGTTCAGGAGGCCACCGGTCACCCTTTGACAACCTCGAGGCGACTCCGGCGGAGGGAACCACGTACCGTTTCGCCAAGGAGGACCGCAGGCGCTTCCCCGGTATCCTCCAGGCCGGCACCGAGTCCAATCCGTACTACACGAACTCTTCGCAGGTGCCCGTCGGCTACACTGACGACCCCTTCGAGGCCCAGGAGATGCAGGAGGAGCTCCAGACCAAGTACACCGGGGGTACTGTCCTCCACCCTGTACTACGAATGAGCGGATTTCCCGGCCGCCGCTCTGCAGAGCTCGTGCGGCGCAGCGACAGCATTCCGCACCCCCACATCACCGTCACCCGACCTTCCTCGATCTGCCCCACTCACGGCTATCTGGTCGGGGAGCACCTGACCTGCGAGAAGTGCGCTGAGCTGCACCCGACGCCGAGCCGGTCGAGTGCGAGGTATGGACTCGAGTTATGGTACTTCCCGCCCGTGAAGTCCCTTCAACATCGGCAAGAAGGGCGAGTACATGGAGCGGCAGATGTTCACTGGAGACGCCGCCGGCGCCCACGGGCCGCCACCTCCCGGCTGAGCGCGGTGAGCGCGTGAGACTCCCAAGCGGCGGAGAAGGAGGGTTCTGAGCGTTCGGCCGCCGGATGATCTCGGCGCCGGCTTGATGACCGGGAGTCGGACCGGTCGTCCGGCGACGTTCTGTGCGCGAGGCCGTTGAGTCCTCCATCGATGATCTGAGTACGCGTACGCGCTGAAGGCGGACGCGGAGGCGGTGGCGCGGTGAGATCAGCGACGCCGTCTCGATGAGATCGCGGCGGCCCTCGGCCCGATGCCTGAGGCTGAGGAGGCGGGAACCGGTCGACCGGCCCTGCTGATGCCCTGGTCATCGCCGGCTGGTCCGATGAGCACCGTCGACTGGCCCGACCACCCTCACCGCGACGGTCTTCCTGCAGGGCTGTCCGTGGAACTGCTTCTACCGCCACAACTCAGGCGCTCATTCCTCACGCGCACGCCCGGGGCGATCGCCTGGGGTCGGGTGCGCGCCCTGTTGGAGTGGCGCTGCGGGCTACTCGACGGCGTCGTCTTCACCGGTGGCGAGGCTGCGCCAGGATGCGCTCGCCGACGCCGCTCGCGAGGTCGCCGGAGGCGGGATTCCGCGTGGGGCCCACACCGCCGGCGCGTATCCGCGGCGCCTGCGCGACCTGCCTGACTCCGGCCCATCTCCTGGGTGGGGCTCGATGTCACAGCTCTGCCTGAGCACTACGGGGGCCGTGGTCGGCCGCCTCCGGCGGTGCGAAGCGCCTGGGAGAGTCTGCAGTGCTGCTGAGGCGGAGGTCCCGTTCGAGGTGCGCACAACGGTCGTGCCTGGGATGGCGACCGCCGCCGACGCCGTCGAGGTCGCCTCGAAGAGTGCACGAGGCGGGGGCGCGGGTCTCGCCCTCCAGCAGGCGCGGGTCCGAGGGCACGAGCGGCGATTTCGCGGTGACGGTCCGCTGACGCCGAGTGCGAGCGCATGGCTGGCGAGATCCGGTCCCTGGCTGGGAGAGATTCACGTACCGGCCGGCGGTGAGACGGTCGGGCGTCGAACAGTAGTGCGTGGACGGGCGTCGCGGCTCATCGTGGACGCTCGGGCGTGCGGCGGGCTCTTCCGGGGCGCCGTTCCCACCCGCGCTGGCCCGTTCGGCCGACGCCGCCTGACCTGTCAGCCGCACGTCAGGAAGACCGCTTTTACCGCGGCGACCCTGGACGCCAGCGGCCCGGGCGCGATGTTCCTCGAGGAGATCGGCGGCAGCGTCGCGATGAGGAACACGAGCTCGGTGTACGCTGCGCCGCCGCTCGCCGGTTCGCGCCCGTCCCGCCACGTGGCCGCGACGACGTCGTAGCCCAGGGTGGAGACTTCCGCTGGACGTCCCCGCCATGGCCCGAGGGCGTGGTCGCCGGGCCGCGTGAGGACAGCACCGCTCCGGCCCGCCCCAGCTCGAACACGAGGTGGCGGCGATGCTCCTCACCAGGAGGTCAGCGGATGCCGCTCGACTCGGCCGGCCGCCCTCGAGCAGCCCGACCCGGTCGCCATCGGCGGTCGCGACCCGCTCCTACCGCCTCCCCGGTGCGCACAGTGGTGTCTTCCAGCCCGTCGGCGAGATCCGCCAGCACCGTGACGATCGAATCGAGAGTGAGTCGATACCGCCTGCGCACGAGCAGCACCGGCGCCCTGCGCCCCCATGGACCAGGTCACGAGTCACCGCCGCCCCGCACCGATGGCGGTTCCAACACGCGGTCGCGCATGAGAACCGCGATCTGCGCAGAGGAGGCCGTGGGGTGAGCATGAGCGCGAAGACGGTGACGAAGACGACCGCGACGGCGTAGTTCCGCGTCACGATGCTCTCCAGCCCGCAGACCGCGGCGATGAGCAGGCACAGACGGAGCCAGACCGGCGGCTCCAGCGCGATGATCCCCATGTAGACGAGCGTGCCCAGGCCGTGCCCACGACGCGTGGTGAGCGCCCGGACCGTCAGGTCCGCGCGCGAGGCCCCCATGTGCAGGACGATGAGCGAGGACAGGATCGCCCAGTAGGGGTGACCCCACCGGCGACAGGAGAGCGGGCTGAGGAGGCCAGGAGCACCGCCGTCGCCGCCTGTCCCGCCACCAGGCGCGGGCGGGAGCCGCGCTGGGCCGCGGTGCGCAGCAGGTAGCGAGCGCTGGGCAGCCCCATGGGCACCAGGTCGAAGCTTTCGTGATGTCGAGGTGATCGCCGGGGAAGGACTGGTCGCAGGGTCGACACCAGCCGCAGGTGGGCCCTGCGCAGCCTTCTCCTCCAGAGCCGCCCCGCGCTCAGCGGCACGGTGCCCGGGTGCGGCTGGTGCGCAGGACGTGCCAGGCGTCATCGACACCGATCCAGGCCCGCGAGCGCGCGCGACGGCGCGCCGCCCGATCGCGGAGGACCCGGCAGCGGACCCGGTGGCCCCCTGCCGCTGCCGTCGGCGGGCTCGGGCGAGTCGCAGTAGGTGTCGACCGCCCGCTCGGCCGCCTCCACGCTCGCGCGCTCGCGCGTGAGGTCCAGGGCGAGCAGCAGCAGGATGCCGTCGCTCCCAATGCCGCGCCAGGCGCGGTGATCGGGACGAGGGTCGGGACCGTCCAGCCCTGGGAGCCCACGGTGGTGCCGAAACCCTGCGAAGACTGTGTCGATCGGCCCGGGCGGCCCGGCCTGGAGCGCGTGCCAGGCCCACACGACCGTTAGCGTCATGACCGCCGCGACCGGGGGATGAGGGCGGGATGCGGGCGTGAGGATGCCGATGCCCTGGCAGATCAGAGTCGTGCCCCGATGGTCAGCAGCATGCGCGCGCGACGGCGCAGCGGCGCCTCGCGCCCGGCGTTAGCCGCCATCGCTCCCAGCAGGCCGAGTGAGCCGCGTGCGGGCCCCAGGATGAGGACGTGTTCCGATCAGGCCGAGGGCGATGGCGGCCACCCACCTCAGTGCCCGGCGGGCGCGCGGGGCGGGCTGGAAGGTGATGAGGCTGCGGCCCAGCCTGCGCAGGGCGAGGCGCCACGTGTGCATGCCCTCAGAATAGGGTTTCGAGCCGACTCCGCTGCGAGTGGTGCGCCTCGCTTCACGAGTCCGATGTCATCGCCGTCGGTGTCGATCCGAGAAGTCGGCGTTCGCCGTATGGGCGGGGAAGGAGGCGCGACCGTCTCACTCCACCCGGTAGGCCTCTCAGAGTCAGCCGCGGGTTGCGCTTCGGAAGGCGTCGTCGGTCGGGCGTCCCCACGTTGATGACCAGGAGGATCTCCACGTCCTGCTCGAGAAGAAGGCTCGCGCGAGCGCCTCGGCGTCGTCGCCGTTCATGGGCCCGGCGGCCATCCCGATGGCGCGGATGGCCATGATGAGGAAGCCGGCCTGGACCAGGGCGTTCGTGCGCGCCCATCGTTCCCGCATCTGCTCGCCGCCGGATTCCAGGAGGTCCGGTAGCGCTCGCCGCGCGGGTGGAGCCGGGCAGGGCGTCGGCGAAGGCGCGGTCGGCCGCACACGAGCGTCAGCGGCGCGCTGGCCGTCTGCTCGCGGTTGCCCTGGGGCAGGCAGTCCAGCAGACGCTCGCGGGCCGGCTCGGAGCGAACGGCGACCACCCGCAGCGGCTGGGCGTTGACCGCCGTGGGCGCCCACTGGGCCAGCTCGTAGATGGCGCGCAGGTCGGCGTCGGTCACGGGCTCGTCGGTGAAGGCGTAGGCGGTGCGGGCCCCGCCGAAGAGCAGGTCCGCGTCCCCGGGTGCGAGCACGCACTCCTCGGGAACGGGGAGGGACGACGGGTGCTGATGCGCTCGGTCATGCTCTGATCTCGCCACGAGCTCGATTCGGGCACGCCCGCCGTCCCGTCATCGCCCGCGGTTATACGGCGGAGAACTGGTGCCGGTCGGCTCGGTTCGAGCGGGGAGGCGCGCGGTCGTAGGCCCCTGTCGTGCCGCGATGCTTTTTGCGCTCATAGTGGCGATCCCATAAGCCGAACGCGTTCATCGAACATGTTTAGCGAAAGGATTGTCGTGCCGACACGGTCCGAGCTGCGTGAAGCGACCGTCTGCGCGTGCTGGACAGCGCCCGCCGGCTCTTCGAGGCCCGAGGCTTCAACGCCACCACCGTGCGGGCCATCGCCGCCGACGCCGGCGTGAGCGCGGGCACCGTCATGCGACGGTGGGGACAAGCGCACCCTGCTCGTGAAGGTCTTCGACGGGCCATTGGGGACGTCCACGCTTTCGCGCCTTCCGTGCTCCGGACGGTGAGTCGGCGACCCGGGATGCGGCGGCGGTCGAACCGGTCGAGTCTGCGACGCCGGACGGATCTGCGGCCGGCCCGGTGCCGCCCGAGACGCTCGCCGCGCAGGTGACCGATCTGCTTGAGCCCGCTTCATCTCCCTATTCGCTGCGCATCCCGACCTGTCGCGCGCCCTACGCCGCCGCTCTCATCTCCGGTGCCCACGCTTCGGAGGTCTTCGGCGGACTTCGCACTCCTCATCGCTGAGATCGCCTCCGTGCTCTCCCCGGGCGGCGGGCGGTGACGCCGAGTCGGGTCGATGCCGATGCCTGGGCTGTGCCAGCATCCACCCGCTCTACATCGGGGCCGTCTCGAGTGGGCCACGGGCACCGAGCTCGACGCCGGCGCCCTCGCCTCCCGGATCCGGGAGGCGCTCCTGCTCTCATGCCCGCGCCCAGAAGGACCGATCATGATTCTGCAGCCCTGCGCGCCCTGGCTCGTCCTGACCCTCGCCGTCGTCCTACTGGGCGACGCCCTCCTCATGCTCCGCCCTCCCGCCTTCATCGTCACCTGCCTCACGGGGGTCGGCTTCCCCGCGAATGGTGGTGGGCCCTCATCGTCATCAGATCCTGGCCGCCGCGGGCCTGGTGGTCGGCCTGCGGGTCCCGGGCGTCGCCGCGGCCGCCGTCATCGGCGTCGTGTGCTGCTTCCTGTGCGCCGTTGCCGCTCACGTGCGCTCGAAGTTCACGGGGCTGGCCCCCGCCTGGCTGTCGTGCTTGACGTGCCTGTCCCTGGCCGTCGTCACCGGCGTCGCCTCCTTTCGCTGTAGACGCCCCTGCGCTCGGGCCGGGTCCGTGCGGCCTCGTGCAGCTGCGCGCCAGGTCGACGACGTCGAGGACCACCCGGGCGGGGAGAGCGGTAGGACCGCCCCCAGTGGTGCCCGCGTCGTCGCCGAGTCGCAGGCGCGCCAGGCCCGACTCGAGCGCCTGGGCGGCGTCGAGCGGGACGATGCTGACAGCGCGGCCCTGCGTCAGCAGGTAACGGCGCGCCCCCGAGAGCCGGTCCGCTCCGATGAGCAGCAGAGGCGACAGGGCCGCGCGTGCGGCACAGGAGACCAGCGAATCGAAGTACTCGGGTGGTTGTCCCGCGGCCACAGCAGCAGCGGGATCGGGGCGAGCGCGCTGAGATCATCGGGGAGGGACACCGGACAGGACGTCGTCGCGCCCGATGAGGACGAGCTCGTCGGAGCCGAGCACGTCGGTGCGCGTCAAGCGGTGTGCCGGGGTGTGGCACGCCCCAGGTCCGCCTCCCCTGGTCGACGAGCGTTTCGACGCCGCCGGTCTCGACCTCCTTGACCGTCACGTCCAGCTGGGACATCGACCGCTCGATCTCCTGGAGCAGCTCGGGCAGGAGCCGGTTGGAGACACTCGGGGTGCAGGCGACGCGCACGGTTATCGTCTGCCGTCGCTGAGGAGTGCGCGCCGTGAGCTCGAGCTCGGCGACTTCCGACAGGACTCGCCTGGCCCGGGGCAGGAGTCGCAGCCCTCCTCGGACAGGCGGTGTGCGGCCCGACCGGGTGACCAGCTCATGGCGCAGGTGCGCTCCAGGGTCTGGATCTCCTTGCTCACCGTCGGCTGGGAACGGCCCAGCAGCTCGGCGGCCGCGGTGAAGCCGCCGGCGTCGGCGACCGCGGCGAGGGCCTCGAGCTGGCGGAGGGTCACATGGCTGGTGGTGCAACTCGACATAGTAAAAGTCTATGTTGGAATTCCAATCTTGATATTGTTTTTCGAATATAGGGCTCGCTACCGTATTTCCAGAGCCGACCACGAAGGAGTGCCGCCATGACAGCCGCAACCACGAGCCCCATCCGCGTCAGCGCGCCGGTGCGCGCCGCGCTGGACGAGGGCCGTCCCGTCGTCGCCCTGGAGTCGACGATCTTCACCCACGGGCTGCCTCGGCCCCGCAACCGCGAGGTCGCCCTCGAAGGGAGGAGATCGCCAGGAGTCACGGGGCCGTCCCCGCCACCATCGGCGTCTTCCGCGGCGAACCGGTCGTCGGCCTGTCGAAGGCCGAGATCGAGGAGCTCGGATCCGAGGCCTGCTCAAGGCCTCGGTCAGGGAACTCGCCTACGCCCGCGTCCACGACCTGAGCGCCGGCACCACCATCGCGGCCACGTCCTTCCTGGCCTCCCGCGTGGGCATCGACGTCTTCGCCACCGGCGGACTGGGCGGGGTCCACCACGGCGCTGCGACCACCTTCGACGAGTCCGCCGACCTCGTCGCCCTGTCGCGGACCTCCTTCATCCTGGTCTCCTCGGGCGCCAAGGCCATTCTCGACATCAGGGCGACCCTGGAGCGCTTCGAGACTCTCTCCGTGCCGGTCGTCGGCTACCGGACCACGGCGTACCCCGGCTTCTACGTGGCCGACTCCGGCTTCACCCTCAACCAGCGGGTGGACACTCCCGAGCAGGCCGCGCAGATGCTCCGCACCCAACGCGCTCTGGGAGTCCCCGCCGGCATCAACCTGGCCAACCCCGTGCCCGTCGACGAGCAGCTCAACGCTGAGGACTTCGACGAGATCCTTCAACGCGCATGGGCTCAAGCCGACAGCGACGGCGTCACCGGCCAGGCCATCACCCCCTACCTCCTGGACTACCTGCGCGTGGCCACCGGCGACCGCAGCCTGGACGCGAATGTCGCCCTCTACCGCAACAACATCGCGCTCGCCTCCCATGTGGCCCCGCGCTCTGACCGATGGAGGCGAGTGATGCTCGCGGTCATCGGCGACATTGTCCAGGACATCGTCGTGTGGCAGCGCGCGAAGGTGCGTCCCGCCACCGACACCGCCTCCGACATCTTCATCCAGCGCGGCGGCTCGGCCGCTAACGTCGCGGCGTTCGCCGGCCCCGCACGCCGACCCGCTTCATCGGCTGCGTGGGCGACGACCCGGCCGGGCTCGTCCTGACCAGGGAGCTGGAGAGCCACGGCGTTGAGGTCAAGAATCAGGTCCGCGGCGCCGACGGCGCGACCGGAACGATCGTCCTCCAGATCGATCTCGACGGCGAGCGGAGCATGTTCCCTCGCGCGGGGCCAGCGCCATGCTCACGACGATCGATCCGGCCTGGGTCGCCGGCGTTGACCTCCTGCACCTGACGGCCTACTCCTTCGAGACTCCGGGACCGCGCGACGCCGTCATCGAGGCGGCCGCCCGAGTGCACGCCCACGGCGGGCGGGTGTGCCTGACGTCTCCAGCGTCTTCACCATCGAGTCCCTGGGAGGAGCTCTTCTGCGACACGATGCTGGCCATCGCCCCCTGATTACCTGTCGGCCAACGCCGATGAGACCGTTCGGCTCGCTCTGGCGGACGGGGAGCGGCCCGGGCCGGCGCTCGCCCGCATGCCGCAGACGATGCTGCTGGCCCGCCACGGTGCCGAGGCGACCCACGTCCTGACCGGCGACGGCCTCGTGTGCACCGTGCCCGTCGAGCCGGCCGAGGAGATCGAGGATCTCACCGGTGCGGAGACGCCTTCAATGCCGGGTTCTCGCGAGCCCTCGTCAATGACGGGCCGGACCCCGAGCGCAACGTCCGAGCCGCGCACGCCCTGTCGAGGCGCGTCCTGGCCAGTCCCGGCGCCACCGAGCCCGACGACTGAGGGCGGCGCCGCGACCCGCGGCGCCGCCATCGACGGCCCGCCGCTCGTCACCAGTCCCCAACCACCCCGATACCGACAAAGGACACACGCATGGTCACTTCAATGAGGAAGTCGTCCAGCACCGCTGGCCTGATTCTCGCCCTCCTCTTCGCGATCTTCGCCTTCCAACTCAACGCGTCGATGCTCTCCCCGGTGCTGGCCACCATGGAGCAGGAGCTCGGCACCACCACCGCCCGGATCGGACTGACCCAGACCGCCTTCTTCACCGCCGCCGCGCTGTTCTCCCTCATTCTGCCGCGCTGGGGGGACCTGGTCGGCCGTCGCAAGATCATGGTCGCCATGGTCGCAGTGACCGCGGTCGGCTCGATCATCGCGGCGCTGAGCGTCAACGTCGGCATGCTCTTCGTCGCCCGCGTCGTTCAGGGCGTCTCCGGCCCCATCGTCCCCATGGCCCTCATCATGCTGCGGGCCCAGATGAACGACGATAAGAAGTACGCCCTGTGGATGGCGGTTCTCGCCTCCGTTAACGGCGGAATCGCCGGCGTCGACGCCCTGGCGGGCGGCTGGCTCGCCTCGGCCTTCGGCTTCCGCTCGGTCTTCTGGGCCATGGCCGCCGTCGCCGTCCTCGCCGTCGTCTTCGTGCTCATGGGCACCGAGGACACCCGCGGAGCCCAGAGGCTGCCCATGGACTGGCCGGGCTCGGCGGCGCTCGTCGTCTCCCTGGGCACCGTGCTCACCGCCTTCAACCAGCTCGGCAAGCTCGGTGAGGCCGACTTCGTTCTCATCGCGGTGCTGCTGGTGATCGGAGCCGCGGCGTTCGCGGCCTTCTGGCGGATCGAGTCCACCTCGTCGGCCCCGCTGGTGGCGACCCACCACCTCAAGCAGCGCCGCACCTGGGGTCTCCTGGCCACCACGACCCTGACCATGACCGGCGTGTTCGCCATTATGAACGGCCTGATCCCCAACCTCGCCCAGTCGCAGACCTTCGCCGGCCTCGACGCCGGCACGGTCTCCTGGGTCACGCTCACCCCCTACGCCCTGGCCGGACTGGTCTTCGGGCCGGTCGCGGGTCGCCTGGCCGCCCGGTACGGCTACGTGACGGTGCTGCGCGGCGGCATGATCGTGACGGTCGGCGGGATCGTCTTCCCTGCTCGTCGTCTCCGTGCCGACGGCGGTCACCCTCCCTGATCGTGTCGGTGTGGCTCGGCATCGCCTATGCGGGCGTCGTCAACATCATGCTCAACGGGCTGGGTGTCGTCCTCAGTCCGAAGGACAACGCCGGCTACCTGCCGGGAATGAACTCCGGCGCCTTCAACATTGGGGCCGGCCTGAGCTACGCGCTGCTGTTCGCCGTCAACACCGCGCTGGCGTCAGGCCACGGCGAGGCCGCCGGTTACCGCGGCGGGCTCGTGACCGCCATCGTCGTCGTCGCCCTGGCCCTGGCGGCATCCTTCCTCATCCCCTCCCCGCATCGGTCAACAAGGCCGAATCCGCAGCGAAAGACTGACATCATGCTGACCTGCGAGCACCAGCACCACGACCAGCACAACCGCAGCGACCGGCCGGGTCGACGCCTCGAGCCCGTCCGCGTCCGATCATCCGGACTGCGACCCCGGGCACGACGACGCTGCCGCGATCATCCTCGCCCTGGGCAACCCCGCCATTGACCTGCTCGGCGTGACCACCGTGGAGGCAACCAGACGGTGGAGAAGATCACCGCAACGCCCGCAGCGTCCTGCGCCTGTGCAACCGCGAGGACGTCCCCGTCCATCAGGGTGCTTCCCGGCCGCTGCTGCACGACGTCGAGGTCGCCGCGCAGATCCACGGCGAGTCCGGCTCGACGGCGTCGAGCTGCCCGATCCCACCGTCCCGGTCGCCCCCCGGCCACGCCGTGTCCTTCATCATCGACACTGTCGCGGCCGCCGCACCCGGCGAGATCACCCTCGTGGCGACCGGTCCGTTGACCAACATCGCTCTGGCGGCGCGCATCGAGCCGCGGATCGTCGGGAGGATCGCCGAGCTGGTCGTCATGGGCGGCGGTTTCACTGAAGCCAGCTGGACGCCGGCGGCCGAGTTCAACATCTGAGTCGACCCGGAGGCCGCTCGCATCGTCTTCGAGGAGTCCCGCCGATCACCATGGTGGGCCTCGACCTGACCCACCAGGCCCCTGGCGACGGCGGAGGCGGAGGAGGGCATCAGGCGAATCGGGTCGGAGCTCGGAGGCGTTCCTCGGCCTGCATGGCCTTCTTCCGCAGGGCCTACAGGAGAATCAGGACTTCGATGACCCGCCGGTGCACGACCCGTGCACCATCGCCCTACCCTCATCGACCCCGCGATCGTGCGCATGCGCCGCGCCCCCGTCCGTATCGAGACGCACGGTCAGTACACGACCAGGGGCCACGGTGGTGGACCTGCGCGGTCAGGCTCCCGAGGACGTGCACACCCAGGTGGCCACCGAGCTCGACCACGCCGGTTTCTGGCGGCTGATGACCGAGGCCATCGCGGCATTGAGCTGAGTGCTCCCAGGGTGGTTGCGCGACGCCGGCCCGGCCGGCGCCGCACAGCCGCGCCTCGGCTCGTCGCCGCCTACGAGGCCGTCGACGAGTCGGGGCTGGTTCGACCGGGTGGAGGGCGAAGCATCGCCGCGCCAGAGTGACGCGCTGGCCCGCCGCCCGCCGACCCGGCAGATCGACACCGCAGCGCCGCGGGCGCCTCCGCGGCACCCCTGTCGACAAGGAGAGCCCTCGCGAGCACCTGGTCCTTCGAGAACCAGATGAATGCGATCCAGACCGTCGCCACCCACCTGAGCGAGTGGATGCAGCAGACCGGCGTGCAGGAGACCGTGATGGATATCGATGCCCTGGGTGAGCGCGTCCTGTTCCGCACTCGAGCCTTCTATCAGGGACGCTGGATCGACGATGAGGTACCCGACCTCATCGTGCGCGAAGCCACCGATGCACGCGCGGCCATGGCTCAACTCGGAGGCGGCGCCTGACCAAGGGCCACTTCGCCATGAAGGCAGACGACTCACCGTCTGACCACCGACTTCGACTACGACTCCGCGCCCACTCTCGACCCGCCCTACACGCTCGCCGATTGCGCCACCGAGCTGCGTCTGTACCCGCGCCGCCCCCGAGACGACGCCCGACTGGCTGCACGCCTGACCGCGGAGAGGCGACGGCCGCGGCGATGTCGGCGGGCGTGCGTGTCCGCCGCGCCGGGGCGCACGACGTCGGCCTCCGGCCGCAGGAGACCACCGCGGCAGGCCGGTGCACGGATGAGAGCGGGCTGACGTCCACCGGTGCGATGGGACCGCCCGCGCCAGACCGGTGCACGGAGCCTCGCCCGCGGCCGGCCCGCGTAACGACACCGGAAGAAGAAACCTGACGCCTCTTGAACAGTTAGGTGAGCCGTCCCTAATCTTCTCTTGCGCCGTTATTCGGCATCCCGCCCGACTGCAAAGGAGTCTCATGCGCATGCGTCGACGTACCCTGCTCCTCGCTCTTCCCCTTTCAGCACCCCTCGCCGGATGCGGGGCCGTCTCCCGCGCAGGCAAGAGCTCCGACGACAACGCCAGCGCCGGCGGTGGGAGCTCCTTCGAGGTCACCGACGTCCTCGGACGCACGGTCGGCTTCGACTCCCAGCCCGAGAAGGTGGTGCTGGGCGAGTCCCGACACATCTACTCCCTGCTGTTCCTCAACAAGGACAATCCCATCGACAAGGTGGTGGCCTGGGCAAGGACCTTCAGAAGGCGGCCCCCGACTTCTACGACATGCTGGTGGGGGCGTTCCCCGCCGCGAAGGACATCCCCGAGATCGGCTCTGTCAGCAACGGCGACCTCAGCGTGGAGACGCTGGAGGCCTACCAGCCCGACGTCGTCGTCCTGACCCTGGATATCTACAACGCCGGTCAGCAGGCGGGGTTCATCGACAACCTCGACAACCAGGGCCTGCGCTACGTGGTCACCGACTTCCGGCGCGATCCGGTGAACAACACCGAGACGTCGGTCAAGCTCCTGGGCGACATTATGGACCGGCGTGATGACGCCCAGGCCTTCCTCGACTTCTACCACGAGCAGGTGGACCTGGTGGTGGGCAGGGCCTCGTCGGTCGAATCCCCAGGCCCACCACCTTCCTGTGGCGCGCCCCGGGCCTGAACGATCCTTGCTCCACCCTATGCTAAGGCCAATCTGGGGGCCGTGGTCACGGCGACCGGGGGCACCAACATCGCCGATTCGCTGCTGTCGGGCGAGGAGGGGGTGCTCACCGTCGAGCAGATCATCGAATCGGCCCCCCGGAACATCATCGCCACCGGCGGTGAGTGGGGCGCCCAGAAGCTCAAGGACACCGCCAAGACCAGCTACGTCCATCTCGGGTACGAGGCCGACGAGGACTCCGCCAAGGCCAGTCTGGCTCAGCTGAAGGATCAGCCCGGCCTCGAGCAGGTCGAGGCTCGACGAGGCCGCGTCTCGGCGTCTACCACCAGTTCTACGACGCCCCCTTCAACTTCATCGCCTACCTGGCCTTCGCCAAGTGGCAGAACCCCGACCTCTTCTCCGACCTGGATCCTGAGGGCGTGGGGACGACTTCCACGACAAGTACATGCCGTGGGAGTCCCAGGGCGTCTTCATCACCGGCATCTGATGGGACGTCCGATGACGGGTGAGGACGGGCAGCGGGACCAGCAGGGGCGAGGCCGCCTACGCCTCCTATCGTCGTCGCACGGTGCGGCGCGCGGCCGTGCTGCTCGGCCCGACAGCGCTGCTCCTCGTGGTCTTTCATAGCCGCCCTCATGGTGGGGTCGTTGAGATTCACCCCGGCCAGGTGCTCTCCGCGCTGATCCAGCCCGGCTACGACCCCCGGATCGCCGACGTGGTCGTCAACCCGCGCCTGCCGCCGGCGCTCCTGGCGGTTCTGGTGGGAGGGGCTCTGTCCCTGGCGGGCGTGCAGATGCAGACCATCTTGGACAACCCCCTGGCCGAGCCCTTCACCCTGGGCATCTCCGCCGCGTCGGCCCTCGGCGCGGCGTGGTGGCGATCGTGACGGGGCTGGCGCTGCCCATCGCACCCGGGGCCACCCTGGCAGTGGCCGCCATGACGACCGGACTGGCAGCCTCCCTGTCCATCGCGCTGATCTCGCGTCTGCCCTCGGTCACCAAGGAGACCACCATTCTCCTGGGTATCGCGCTGGTCTTCAGCTGCCAGGCCCTGCTGGCCCTCGTGCAGTACCGGGCCTCCACCGAGAGTCTGCAGCAGATCGTCTTCTGGTCCATGGCCCCTCATGCGCGCCACCTGGCCGGCGGTCGGCGCCGCAGCAGTGGCGCTGGTGGCGGCCACCCCCGTGTTCTGGATCAACGGCTGGCGTCTGACCGCGATCAGTCTGGGAGGCGCGAGCCGCCGCCATGGGCATCAATGTCTCGCGTCTGCGCTCGTGGAGCCTGGTGGGCGTGTCCCCGCTGGCTGCACTGTCCGTGGCCTTCGTGGGGATCATCGGCTTCGTGGGCCTGGTGGGTCCGCACATGGCCCTGGGGCCTGGTGGGGAGGACCAGCGGTTCCTGGTCCCCGCCTCCATTCTGGCCGGGGCCGCGCTGCTGACCTCCGCCCACGCCATCAGCCAGGTGATCATCCCGGGGTTTCGCACCCGTCGGCATCCTCACCGCCCCTGGTGGGAGTGCCGGTGTTCCCTGCTCATCATCTTCGGACGGCGGAGCTCCGCGGCGAGGAGCGGATCATGAGTCTGGATCTGAAGCGACCTGCACTTCGCCCTACGGCAAGCGGACCGTGCTGAGGGCGTGGACACCCGGTGGGACACCGGTCAAATGGTGGGGCTCCTGGGACCCAATGGAGCCGGCAAATCCACTCTGGTGACCTGCTATCGCCCAACTGCGCCGCTACACCGGGACGGTGAGCTCGCCGATCGCACCGGGCGCGATCTGCGCGAGATGATCGGCCACATGCCCCAGGGTCTGCCCGGCGACGCCGCCCTGACGGCTCTGGAATCGGTGCTGACCGCCTCCAGGCGCGGAGTGGCCTGGCACACCAGCCGAGCCGATATCGACTCGGCCTGGGGCGCCTCGACGAGATCGGGGTCGCCGACCTGGCCGATCGGCCTCTCGGGCAGCTCTCCGGTGGTCAGCGCCAGCTCGTGGCCCTGGCCCAGACCCTGGTGCGCGAACCGACGCTCCTCCTGCTGGATGAGCCCACATCGGCCCTCGACCTCGCGCCGCCAGGTGGCGGTGCTCTCCACGTGCGGCGCATCTGCCATCGCGACACCGATCGCCTCGCCGTCGTCGCCCCTGCACGACCTCAACCTGGCCGCCCGCTTCTGCGACCGCCTGGCCGTCCTCGGCGACGGACGGGTCCGAGCCGAGGGACCGCCCGCCGAGGTCCTGCGCCCCGACGTCATCGACAGCGTCTACGGCGTACGGGTGCGCATCGTCCCCGACGGCGAGCACGTCATGGTGGCCCCCGAGACCGAGCAGCGCCGACAGTGACAACGCGGGCGAGGGTGACGATGAGAATGCCGATCCCGGCGAGGGCGGGCGAGACGCGTCACAAGAGCTTGTGCTCCTTCATCCACGCGCGCAGTCTCGGCGTACTCACCGGAGGTGTCCGCGTATCTGACGACATTGCGCGCCGTGTCGAACCACGGGCCCGTCGAAGGGCGGATCTCCCGCAGCGCTGCGCGCATGTCCACCATGGTGATCGCGTGCGGCGCGCCAGTGCGCACCGAGTCCATGCAGCGCCTTTCCGCCGCGCTGTCGCACAGATGCGACAGGTCCGCCCCGGTCAGCCCCTCGGTGGCGCGGGCCAGGCCCCGCAGGTCGATCCCCTCCACGGGACGATCGCGCAGGTGCGTGTGCAGGATGGCGGTACGCGCCGGCTCGTCGGGCGGGAGGACAAGAATAGCCCGGTCGAGTCGCCCGGGCCGGCGCAGCGCGGGTCGATGTCCCAGGGGCGTTCGTGGCCGCCAGGAGATAGACGCCTTCATTGTCCGCGCCGATGCCGTCGAGCTCCTCCAGGAGCTGGTCTGACCACACCGCGCAGACCGGCGCTGTAGGTCATCATCGAGCGCTTGAGGCCGATGGCGTCGAGCTCGTCGAGGAAGAGTACGCAAGGGCTGTGATCGCGGGCCTGCTGGAAGATGTTGTGGAGGTTGATCTCCGACTTGCCGATGTAGGGGTCGAGAATGTCGGTGATGGAGACGCTGAGGAACCCGGCGCCCATCTCCCCGGCGACGGCACGGGCGATGAAGGTCTTTCCCGTGCCGGGCGGCCCATGCAGAAGAAGCCCGCCGCGCAGGCTCTTGCCGTGACAGGCGGCGCAACTCGGGAGTTGCGCATCGGGGCCAGGAAGGAGGCGAGCAGACGATCCTTGACGTTGCTCATGCCGCCGACATCGGCCAGCGTGACATCGGCCGTCTCCACGTCCCAGTCCGTCGGGTCGCCGCTCTTATCGGGGCTGACCGGCACGGGAACAGGTCGGGCGCCGATCTCCGCCCGGCTCGAAGGGGGCGGCCGGGCCGATGTCCAGGTCCTTCGGCCTGATGCCAGTCGAAGTCGACCGGCGGCGTCCGCTCGGAGGCGGCTGGACGACCGCGACGGTGCGTCATCGGGTTCTCCCGGCGAGGCGTCCGCATTCTGCGCCCGCCCGGATGCTGCGGGCGTCTCGGGCCCGACGGCGCGGGTGCGCCATCGGCCCCGCCATCCTCCGGGCACCCTGCTCAGGGGGCCGGATCCGCTTCATCAGAGCCTGGGACATGAGAGCGAGCGTCCTCGTCGGCGGGGTCATGCTGGAGGGCGATCGCGCAGTGCGTCACTGCCTCCGGGCCGCGACCGGCGGACACGAGCAGCCCGGCCAGGTGCGTGCGCAGGCGGACGTCGTCGGGGGCCGCCCACGGCCCGGGACAGGAGTCGATAAGAGGATCGCTCACCGCGCCAGTCTATAGAGAAGAGAAGGGAACGGTCGGGGTGCGAGACGGCGGTCGGGGCAGTGAACGGGGAGGCGACCGGTACGGCCCCGGCGGCGTCCGATCGTGCAGGATCTCACGCCGTTCGGCGTATGCGCTCACGACGCCGCCGTCCATAACCTCAAGGCATGGCCACACTTCTTCCGCCGGAGCCGTCCCCGACTGCGGGAGGGAGCGACCAGTCGGAGCTCCGATGCCGACCCTTCCGCCGATCCCGCTGCGAAGCCCGTCGGATCCGCTCCCGACGCCGGTCTCACGACGGACCTTCTCCACGACGCTCCTCATCTCCTTGGCGGCGCTCGCGGCCGTCGCGCCCCTGGCGACCGACACCCATCTGCCGGCCTTCGCCCAGATGGCGGAGGACCTGCGCGTGTCCGCCTCCAGCGTCCAACTGACGATGACGACCTTCCTCGCGGGGGTGGCGCTCGGCCAGCTGAGCATCGGCGTTCTGTCGGATCGCGCCGGCCGGCGCCCGCTCCTGCTGTGGGGCAGCGTGCTCGCCTTCGTGGCGAGCATCTGCTCCGCCGTAGCGCCGACCCTTCCGCTCCTGCTCATCGCCCGTTTCTTCCAGGGGCTCGGCGGGGCCGCCGGCATGGTGCTCGGTCGCGCCGTCATCGCCGACCGCTCCCGCGGCATCACCGCCACCCAGGCCCTCAGCCTCGTCATGGCGATCCAGGGCATCGCACCGGTGGCCGCCCCCATTCTCGGCGGTCTCCTCGTCGAGCCGATCGGCTGGCGCGGGATCCTCGGGGTCGTCGCCGCCTTCACCGGGGTGCTGGTCCTCATGGTCGCCTTCTGCGCCTGAGTCCCTGCCTGCTGCGCATCGCCGTGACGGCGGTCTGAGGCTCCTCGTCGATGGCACGCGCGAGCTGGTGCGCGACCGCGTCCTCGTGCGATTGCTGGTCATCAACGCCTCGCCTTCGGCCTTCTCATGTCCCTACTTGTCGGCTGCGCCCTTCGTGCTGCGCAATGTGCTGGGATGGGGACGGCGGCTCACACGGGCGTTTTCGGCCTGTGCGGGGCGACGGTGACGGTCATGGTCTCCAGTGGCCGCCTCCTCGCCCGCCGTTTCCCACAAGTCCGGCAGGTGCGTGCCGGGCTGCTCGCGGTGCTCGCCGTCGACGTCGTCCTCGCCGCCGTCTGCCTGATCCGGCTGCGCGGTCCCGTCGACGGCGCCGGGCGAGCGCCGCTGCTCGTCGGCGTGATCGCCCCTTCCTCGTGCACGTGGCCCGCCTCGGTCCGCTGATGGGCACGCCCGCGCTCGCTTTTAGACCGCACCGGCCGCTGGGCCGGGACGGCAGCGCGCTGCTAGGCTTCATTCAGTTCGTCGTCGGCGGGCTGGTCAGCCCGCTGGTCGGATTGACCGGTGAGGCGAGTGGTGCGGCTTTCGGCGTCGTCATCGTGGGGCTCGGCGTGATCGCCAACGTTCTGGCCGCCTCGGCCTGCGCGGCGAGGGGCAGGAGGAGCGTTTGCCTGAGGAGGCCGAACGCCGGAGGCGCCGCCTGGGCGATGATCGGCATCGGGGATGCCCTCAGAGCCGACCTCACATGGGGCACGGCGCCTCCCTGCTCGACTGCATCCCTCTGGCCGCCTGCTCCGCCCGTTCGATGTCGTCCGCCGTGGCCTCGATGGTCCGGGCGATGGCGACGAGGACCGTGCAGGCCACGACCCTGGGCGAGGACCGCCGTCATCACAGCGGCCGTCGTCGGAACCATCAGTGGCAGGATGAGGGCTGCGAGCCACGTCAGTGCGACGAGTGCCGCAGCGGAGGCCAAGCGGCGGTGACGTCGGAGGAAGGACCGCATGGCCGGGCGCCCGCCGTCGGGAAGATTCGTCCTCACCGGGCGGCAGATCACCCATGACAGCAGCAGAGCCGAGATCAGGGCCGGGACCGCCGGGGCGAGGCAGAGCCGGGCGGGGCGCCGAACCACCACAAGACGAGCTGGGACCAGGATCGTCAGGGCGAGGCACGAGCCGTGGATCTTGCCCAGGGAGAGTGTGGAGGACGATGAGTGTGAGGTCGACGAGCGGTCGAGCCACCTGATTCTGCGGCCTCCAGGCGACAGCGCGGGCCACCGCCCGCACGATGCCCGACTTGCTGCCGTGGTTGAAATCGAAAAGTGGCGAGTTCCATGGACGCCGTCGGGCTCTCCGGGTCGAGTTGAACTCGCTTTCTGTAGGCGCGTCGCGCGATTCGGGGATCGATCTCTCGTAAACGCGTCCCATGGCGATATGGCTGTCCGGCTCCTGCGGTGCCAGGCGGATCGCCAGCTGCGCCAGTGGAAAGGCCTGGGCGCAGCGGTCCTGCTTGACGAGCAGGTCGACGAGTGCGCAGGAGCTGAGGACGTGCTCGGGTCGAGAGCCAGGCGGCGCAGAGAGCGCTCGGCACCCGCTTGGTCCTCCGCCTGATTGAGCAGGCTGCCGAGCAGGAATTGAGCATCCGCGTTCTGGGGCATGGCGGCGACGGCGGCGCGCGCCTCGGCGAGGGGCCTCGGAGGGGCGCGCGCGCAGGCATGGGCTCGAGTAGCCCGAGGGCGGACGGGGCCCGCCTGGTCCGGGTAGTGGGCCAGGAGCCCGGAGACTAGGGCGATCGCCTGATCGGGACGGTTCGCCTCGATCAGGGGCGCAGGCCCGCCCGCAGGTGCGTTCGCAGGCCTGGTCCCCGGGTCGCCGTAGCGTTAGTGCTCACTGCGGTCGCGCCTTCCCCATGCTGGTTCATTCGTACGGCGGGCCCCGGCGGGGCCTGCGGGGGCGTAGTCCGCCCCTGACGGCGGCGCGACGCGAGGTCAGCCGCAGTAGATCACGGCGCGGGCGCGGGTGCCAGCCGCGGTGCTTCGCGAAGGCCGGGACAGCCGGTGGAGGAGGGGTGAGTGCGGCGGGCGCTTTCGGGAGGAGGGCGGGCCGGCGATGCGCAGGCACTGCCGAGCGGTCAGGCGCCGTCGGCCGCGCCTGGCTGCGGAACCGCTGGTCCTCGTGCGGGCTTCGCGCTCGCCCGCGCCCTCTGGGGGAGACGCGGTGCGCGTCGCGCCGGGCGGCGGATCGTTGCAGGTTCTCGCCCAACCCGTCAGACGTCCACGGCTCTGACCCGCATGTTCTCCTTCCTGCCCACGGTTCTGTTTCTCGCTCAAATTGGCAAGAAACCCGCGGTTTGTGTGCACGGTGTGTGCAAACGGTGCTTGGTCGCGCCTTTCCTCGGGAGCGGGCTGCTAGACTATGACACCGCCTGCGCAGGTCGCAGTCAACGATCCCCTGAGGGGGCTGGACGGGGCCTGGGGCGGAGGTGGGCCATGCGGTCACAGTCCCCGAGCCAGGGCGACAACGCGATCCCAGACGGATTGACCTTCACGTCACTCTTGTCAGGGCTTCGAGCCACGGGCTGTCGTGATCCTGGGGTTCAGGTGAGCGAGCCCCTGTGGTCGGGGGCTGCTCCATCGCGACCGGGCCTCCGGCGAAGGGGCAGAGGCTTCAGGTGCGGGCGCGTCGGTGCTCGCAGCCGCCGGTGGGGCCTTGCGTGAGACGCCTGAGCTCGTTGTCGTACGCGACGATCGACCCGCTGACGTGGAGCACAGCATCCTTGTTCTGCTCGTGGTGCTCCCACGGCGTCAAACGAGCAAATGAGTTCTCCTGTCGACGACGTTGAGGTACATGGCGCCGTGGCTGACCGCGGACTGGAAGGCCCGCTTCGGTCGAGCTCTCCGGGCACGAGCCAGATCGTGTCGCGCGCGCCGGCCCTGCGGTCAGCAGGCTGGGGCAATCCGGTTCAAGGCAGGCGACCTTGACCTTGGGGTGCCGGTAGAACACCTCCCAGTCGTCGTCATCGTTGACGTAGACCTCCCGCGGCCCACCCCCGTCCGGCGGCTCCAGCAACAGCCCTCGGACCCGAACAGGCTTCGTCCTGACTCCTCGTGCGCCCATGGCACCGTTCTACGCTGGCCTACCGACACGAATCTCGAGTACCAAAAGAATCGAGTACCAAAGAATTCTGGGTCGCGGGCTGGCGGAATACTGACCGCACTGCAGCACACCTCAGCAGTCCTCCAGCTGACCTTCGCCCCGCCGAGTGGCGGTCAAGCTCGTGTCCTTCCGACCGCGGGAGCACAGTTACGACAGCATCTGGCAAGAAGCCGAGTCGTGGTAGTGAAGTCGTCGGACGCCCGTCCGCCGAGATGATCGCAGACATGATGCCAGGCACCTCCGCCATCAAGGTACGGGTGCGCCGAAACGGTCAGGAGACACTGATCCACCCCGGTGAGGGGGTCGCCCCGCGCACGCCTAATCGCAAGGACTGGCTCTTCTTCGACCAGACCTCCAGGGCCTCCACGGGCGCCCGTGCCTGGACTCCACCGAGCGCAGGTTCCACCTCGGCGGCGAGCTCGGTGCCGCGATCACAACCGGCCTCCTCAGACCGGCTCCCTCGTGAGGGTCGGCGACACCCGCGCCGTGCGGGTGGCCCGCGGGGTCGGCCACCTCGGCGAGGACCTCGGCGTCTGAGCGCACGGATCAGACGGGCGTGTTCTCCTCGGCCCAGGTGCGCAGCGACCGCAGGGTACCGCTGCGCTGCGGCCCAGGTCGGTGAGCTCGTACTCGACGCGCGCGGGCACCTCCGCAGAGACGGTTCGCGTGAGCAGCCCCTTGTCCTCCAGGCGACGCAGAGTCTGGGTGAGGACCTTGGGGCTGACGCCCTCGAGCCGGTCCCGGATCCTCCCGAAGCGCTGCGGCCCTCTTCGAGCGTGCCGATCACCAGGGCCGTCCAGCGTTGGGCGAGCAGGTCGAGCATGTCCCGGCATGGGCACATCGCCGCGTAGACGTCATTGCGGTCACACGAGGAGGCAGTCACAGTACCGATGGTACCCAACGGGAACTAAAGGGTCCTTGCAGGAAACCACGCTCCGTAGGGGGACCGTGGGGCCCATGAGCACCACGACCGCCATCGGCTACCGCCGCGCCCTACCCGTCACCGACCCTGACTGCCTCCTCACCGAGGACGTCCCCGTCCCCGAGCTGCGGCCCCACGACCTCCCTCGTCGAGGTCGAGGCCGTCCCCGTCAACCCTGTTGACATCAAGCTCCGCGCTGGGGCCGTGCCGGATGGGCTGCGCGTCCTCGGCTTTCGACGCCGCGGGCACCGTCCGTGCCGTGGGCGAGGCCGTCACCCTCTTCGCGGTCGGCGATGAGGTCTCACTACGCTGGCGCCATCGACCGCCCCTGAACCAAATCCCAGCGACTTCAGGCCGTCGACGAGCGGCTCGTCGGCCGCAAGCCGACGACCCTCACCATGGCCCAGGCCGCCGCCCCTGCCCCTGACGGTGATCACCGCCTGGGAGGCTCTTCGACCACCTGGGACTCACTTCCGACTCCTCGGGACGACTCCTCATCGTCGGCGCCACCGGCGGCGTCGGCATCGCCATGACGCAGCTCGCCGCGGCCTCGTGCCCGGCGTCGAGGTTATCGCCACCGCCTCTGGTCCAGAGCGTGCCGAGCTCATCACGAGCCTCGGCGCCGCCCACGTCGTCGACCACCACGGGGACCTTGAGAGCAGGTTCAGTGCGATCGCGCCCTGACGGCGTCGACTGGCTCTTCACCGCCTACTCCGAGGGGCAGGTGGTGCTGTACGGCCAGATCGTCGCCCCCTTCGGCCGCGTCGTCGCCATCGACGACTGGCTCCCGCGACGTGGCGCCGCTGAAGAGCCGGGCGATCTCCTGGCACTGGGAGTTCATGTTCGCGCGCTCCCTGCACCACGCCTGCGACATGGTGGCCCAGCACGAACTCCTCGACGCTGTCGCTGAGCTTTGTCGACGCTGGTCGTCTGCACCCCGTCATCGAAGCCGAGCTCACCCCTGATCAACGTCGCCAACCTCGTGCGCGCCCACGAGGCCGTCGAGACTGGGCACCCCGCAGGGCAAGGTCGTCCCTGCACGGGTGGTGAGCCGGCGCGGGACTCGCCCTGACTAGCACGATCGGCGCCTCACATGTAGGCAACTCGACGGAGTTCATCGGAGTTCATCATGGAGCAGTTGATACTGCGTGGTTCGAAGCTCAGCATGTACTGACCGGGCACATTGATCGAGGCTTGCTGCACGGGACCGCCCTTCAGAACGCGTGCGTGGTCGAAGCCCCCAACGACGGTGTCTCCGGTCGTAGTTTCGTCGTAGCCCACCCGGACGGGAATCTCAGTGGCCGTGCCTCGTGGACCGATCGGGCACTGCGGGCATGCCCCGTCGAGGGAGGAAACAGGGCGGTGTCCTGATCGTTCCGATGGGTGGCCTGGGTGCTCCACCACTCGCCCGGCACCGGATCGCTGTTCGACCCCGACGGCGGGCTGTGCCGTCCGCAGCCCGGCCTCGAAGCATCCGAGGGTGACATCCAGGTGACCAAGACCAGCCACAACGCGTTCACCACCACCAACCTCGACCAGCAACTGCGCCGTCGCGGCATCACCCGGCCCGGATCTGCGGGATCCGCACCGAGCAGTGCGTCGAGACCACCACCCGTCTGGCCAGCGATACGGGCTATGACGTGGAGCTCGTCGCCGACGCCCTGCGCCACCCATCCCTGCCCCTTCGCGGACGGCACCGGCGTGCTATCCGCCGACCAGGTCACGCAGCGCACCCTGGCCGCACTGGCCGGACGGTTCGCGACGATCACCACCATCGACCAGGTCGTCAAGGCTGAGACCCGTGATCACCTGCGCCGCCGAACTCACCGATGGCGGCTACCGGTCGACTACGTCGCCGACCAGCCCCTGACCCCCACCCACCAGGGCCTGCCCCTGGTCGCTAACACCACCTGGCCCGCTCTGAACCGCATGACCTGGTCGTGGTGCCCGGTTGAACCAGGTCGTCCCCGACCCCTCAACGACCAGATGCTCGGCCATGTCGCAGCGCACTGGGCCTGCGTGGCGGGCACGTGGCGAGCATCTGCGCCGGTGCGCTGCTGCTGGCCCGGCCGGGATCCTCGACGACCCCACCAACCCACCACTCACCCTCGACGCAGGCTCGGCCGTCGACTCGGTATGGCTGGCCGCACTGCCCGCCACTTCAAGGCGGCCACCGGCCTGACCTCACAGGGCCTACGTCACTGCCGCCCGCCGCGAACACGCCACCGCCCTCCACGACCGCGGCTGGACCTGGCGAGGCCGCCGCCCGAGCCGTGGGCTACGCCGACGCTCGCTCCCTAGGCACCGTGACTGACCAGCCCCGTGACGGCCGCCGCGGCGACGCGCCCGGGGCACTCCAGACGCGAAGCGGCGTGCCGGGAGCACGTCAGCAGGTTCACGCAAGACGTATCGCTCGGACGTGGTCAGGGCATCGTGCATGCGCTGTCGCAACCGTTGAGATCAGCTCGTCGGCCCGGAGAACCGGGCTCTATCTGGTCAACGGGTCCGTCCTCATCACCGGTGACGAGCACCCGGACATCTCCGACCCATCGACACCTCGTCATCCCGATCGACGCTCCTCGGATCCGGGCGACGGACCACATCGCCTACGTCCAACGCGTCCGGCCGCGCCGTGTCATCGCCGTCCATGACGGGCTCGTCAACGACGACGGTCTCGCCGTGGCACGGGCCGTGCTGAGGGTCGCCCCGATGTAAGGGTGTCGACGACGTGATCTTCCCCGCAGTCGGGGAGAAGGCGTCCTTGAGTGCGTGACCGGTGACTGGGGCTCAGCGGGCTGACGTCGAGTCCCGCTTCGCTCAGCGCGGCCGCGACGACGCCGTCACCCTCCCGTACGGTCCCGGAGAAGGTGCTGTCGTAGACACGGGCCGCGCCGCAGGAGGGACTGAGGTCCTGAGGACAGCGCGCTCGCCCGAGTTCGACCGCCCGCCGGGCGACGGCTGCGGCGCCGTTAACGAAGGCTGCGGTCACGTCCTCACCGGTGTCGGTGAGCACTCGTGCTCGGCCGGCCAGGGACGTCAGCGCCGTCCGCTCCCGGCTCGACCTCCGCCGGCGGCCGGGGCGTGGGGAGCCCACCGAGGACCTCGGCGCACAGGGGACGGCAGCCTCGGCGACGGCGGCGACCACCTCGGGATGAGGCTTTCGCGGCGCCGTCGTAGCGGCAGGGGATGCCGGCCAGGCAGGCGGAAACGATCACGGGCGCGGGGTGCTCACCCAGCGAGTGTCCCACGGCGCGGGCGACGCCGAGGGTGCGGCGGGAACTGTCGCGACGCACGCGGGCGCACCGCGTCCCGGTTCTTCCAAGAGAGCAGGCACGTGTGTTGATGAGCTGGCTCTAGGTGTACTTGATCGGGGCGTTGATCAACCGCAGGAGCGCAGCCGTTTCTACGTGGTCGATCTCTCCAATCCACCGTTGAGGGTGCTAGTGGGCACCGGACGTCTTGAGGCAACGCTCGCCCATTGGCAGATCGTGGTGTGACGTCCGGAGGACCCATACTTCTCCGCCTCCACGCCCGGAACCCGTGAGAATCCCACGAATCCAAGCCAGCGTCCGATATCGACCGTTTTTGGGCACTCACCACGCGCCGTGCGACGCACGACCACAGTCCCTGTTCAATACGAGACCCTGTCGGCTACCGCACCAGGCAGGTCGCCTTCTATCTCGAGGAGACCTTCGGCCTCGGCCTGAGGGTCGAGGTCGTTGCGCAGGCCCCGACCTCGACGTCAAGATCATCCACCTCTGTGGACCCGTGAAGGGCGCATCGACCTGGGCGAGACCCTGAGCAGGCGCTGGTCCGGTACGGCGCCTCCAAGGTGCAGGTGTGCCCCGTGCCCGGACAGCCCGAGGTCCGCGGCGGATCTTCCTGGGCGGGCGCGAGCCCGAGTTCGTCCTCATGGCTGGCGAGAACCCGCCCGGCTGGGACCAGCTCATGCGAACACCCAGGCGCACTAATCGCCAACCCGCGTCGGCCACACGAGCCGATCCCCGCCTCGTAGGTCGCCCGCCCTGGCGCCTTCGACTGCACACCGCCCCTACCCGTGAAGGGGGCCCGCTGCAGGGCGCCCCTGTAACTCAGGCGCTGGGCTCGGCGTCGTCGGCGGCGACGTCGCGTTTCATCCAGGGCGCCCCCCAACACATCAGCCTCCAGCTGCCCTTCGTCGAGCCCAGGTACCTCGTACCCTGTCCGCCCCTCGTTCTGGTAGACCCAGCGCAGTGCGGGATGGAAGACCTCGTCATTGATCGTGAGCGTGACGTGGACGAGGCAAACCGCGGCGCTCTGCTCGGCCAAGGTGTCGATCTGGTAGCTCGTGAGCTCCTCGGTCGCGTAGTCACCCTTGATCCGCTTGGGGACATCGCTGGCCCGCCGGCGGATGGCGCGACCATCGAGGCGATCCTGTCCCAGCGGCAGTTGTCCCACGCCGCCAGGAACTCAGATGTCGCCACGTAGGGTCAGCTCCGTGTTCATTCACTGACCCGTGGCCTCATCCAGCGCGAAGACGTCCAGCCTGGTCGTGTCCAGCTCGACGAACTGCCCCGGCCGGTCCGCACGCAAGCGCCCCAGGGACCCCGTGAGGAGCCTCCGCCCGCGACCGGAGCTGCTTCGCCGACCCGAAGGTGTCCAATCCCTGGACAGCAGCTTCACCCGGCGGTAGCGGTCGATGCCGACGGGATCCGAGCGTCCGGATCACGCCGCGCGCACTCCTCCCCGGCCAGCCCGGATCACCTGCCGCGTCGGAGGATTGGACCGGTACGTCATCGACTCGAGCACTCGACGCACGCCCTCGTCCCATACGGCGAACTGGCCCGCCGGCCGGGCTGCGACACGGCGGTCGTCCACCAGCCCCGCCGGGCCCCTGGGACTCCCACAGGTCGACCTGACGCCTGACGGTGCGTGGCGACACCCCCAGCTCGGCAGCCGCCTGCTCGTAGCGACGCTCAAGAGCCGTGCCCTGGGCCCCGATCACCAGCCGCTGGTAGATCTCGCCTCCCGTTCCACCTGCTCACGCTGCGACGTCTCAAGACTGGCGAGCTTGACCTGGCCCGAGGAACCCGTCCCCAGCCTCCCACAGCTCACCGGCCCACACCAACACGGTGATCGCAGCCATTTGCCGAGCGATGGGAATTTAGACGTGACGCAGCCCATAATCGCTGTCGAGCTCCTGCGGAATAACGCGTCTCGTTAGGTTGAGCTCATCAGACTCAAGGTTCGACGTGTGAAGTTGACACAGTTCAGCCTCAAGCACAACCCTGAGTGCGTACTACTCACCATCGACCATCGCTCCCGTCAGGGGCAGCAAGGAGTTCCGCATATGGCACGCGCCGTCGGTATCGATCTCGGTACCACTCAACCCGCCATCGCCGTCCTCGAGGGCGGCGAGCCCACCATCATCCCCAACGCCGAGGGCGGCCGTACGACCCTCCCTCCGTCGCGCTTCTCCAAGTCCGGCGAGATCCTCGTCAGCGAGATCGCTAAGCGTCAGGCGGTCACCAACGTCGACCGCACCATCTCCTCGGTCAAGCGCCACATGGGCACCGACTGGTCCGTCGAGATCGACGGCAAGAAGTACACCGCCCAGGAGATCAGCGCTCGCATCCCGGCTGCTCGAAGACCGACGCCGAGGCTCACCTGGGCGAGCCCGTCACCAATGCGGTCATCACCGTCCCGGCCTACTTCAACGACGCCGAGCGCCAGGCCACCAAGGAGTGCCAGCACCATCGCGGGTCTGACCGTGGACCGCATCGTCAACGAGCCCACTGCCGCGGCCTCGCCTACGGCCTGGACAAAGGGCAAGGAGGACGAGCTCATCCTCGTCTTCGACCCTGGGCGGCGGTACCTTCGACGTCTCCCTGCTCGAGGTCGGCAAGGACGACGACGGCTCTCCACCATCCAGGTGCGCGCCACCAACGGCGACAACCGCCTGGGCGGCGACGACTGGGACGCCCGCATCGTCGACTGGCTCGTCAAGCAGGGTCAAGAACAAGGACGGCATCGACCCGTCCAGGATCAAGATCGCCATGCAGCGTCTGCGCGACGCCGCTGAGCAGGCCAGCAGGAGCTGTCCTCCGCGACCTCCACGAACATCAACCCTGCAGTACCTGTCCGGAGCGAGTCCGGTCCATCCACCTCGATGAGAAGCTCACCCGCTCCAACTTCCAGGAGATGACCGCGGACCTGCTCGAGCGCACCAAGATCCCGTTCCACAACGTCATCAAGGACGCCGGGGTCACGGTCTCCGACATCGACCACGTGGTCCCGTGGGCGGCTCCACCCGCATGCCCGCCGTCACCGAGGTGGTGCGCGAGCCGACCGGCAAGGAGCCCAACAAGGGCGTCAACCCCGATGAGGTCAGTCGCCATCGGCGCCGCCCTGCAGGCCGGCGTCATCCAAGGCGACCGCAACGACGTTCTGCTCATCGACGTCACGCCCTCTGTCCCTCGGCATCGAGACCAAGGGCGGCGTCAGCGACCAAGCTCATCGAGCGCAACACGGCCATTCCGACTCAACGCAGCGAGGTCTTCTCCACCGCTGAGGACAATCAGCCCTCCGTGCTCATCCAGGTTCTACCAGGGCGAACGCGAGTTCGCTCGCGACAACAAACCGCTGGGGACCTTTCGAGACTGACCGGTATCGCCCGGCTCCCCGCGGCATTCCGCAGATCGAGGTTTCCTTCGACATCGACGCCAACGGCATCGTTCACGTCTCCGCCAAGGACCGCGGCACCGGCAAGGAGCAGTCGATGACCATCTCCGGCGGCTCCGCCCTGCCCAAGGAGGACATCGACCGCATGGTCAAGGAGGCCGAGGCCCACGCCGAGGAGGACAAGAAGCGCCGCGAGGACGCCGAGACCCGCAACACCGCCGAGCAGCAGGCCTACTCCATCGAGAAGCTCCCTGAAGGACAACAAGGACAAGCTGCCCGAGGATGTCCACTCCGAGGTCCAGACCGCCGTCGACGGGCTCAAGAAGGCGCTCGAGGGTTCCGACATCGAGCCGGTCAGAGCCGCTCAGGACAAGCTGAACGACGTCGCTCAGAAGATCGGTGAGGCCCTCACCAGCACTGAGCAGTCCGCGCAGGCGCAGGCCTCCGCCTCCTCATCCTCCTCCGAGGCTCCGGCCGAGACGACGGCATCGTCGACGCCGAGATCATCGACGACGAGGACGCCAAGTGAGCACCGAGGCACCGGACACGAGGACGCGGACGGCGAGGGAGCGGGTCGACTCGGCCCTGGCCGACGACGTCGAGTCCCGCCTTCAACGGCGTCGTCCTGAACGAGTCGGGCAACCCGGTCGCCTCCCGCGGAGGCGACCGGGGAGGCCGAGCCCGGCGCAGCCGACGACGGGGCCCGTGCGGTCCAGGACTCCGGGAACGCCGGGGACACTGCGGACTCCGGGCAGGCCGGGAGAGCGAACTCGACCGGCCCGGGCCGAGGCCGCCCAGGCGGCCGACGACCTGGCCCGCGCTCGCGCCGACCTGCAGCAACCTTCGGCAGGAGTACCAGGGCTTCGTGCGGCGTTCCCGCGAAGGCGCCGCCGGGCACCGAGAGGCGGGCAGGCGGCCGTCGTCGAGGCCCTCATCCCGGTGCTCGACGAGATCGCTCTGGCCCGTCAGCACGGTGACCTGACCGGCACGTTCGAGACCACTGCGGACAAGCTCGAGGCGGTCCTGGCTGACAAGTTCGGTCTGAGCGCTTCGGTCAGGAGGGCGAGCCCTTCGACCCGACCATTCACGAGGCCCTCATGGCCACCGAATCGGACGAGGTGTCCGAGCCGTCCATCGCCCTCGTGCTCCAACCCGGCTACCGCCTCCGGTGAGCGCGTCGTACGAGCAGCCCGTGTCCAGGTCGTCAACCCGACCTGATGCCAGGCCGGTAATGGGGTGCCCGCAGCACAGCCGCATCAGAAGAAAGAACAAGACCCACGACCACCACTCTAGACAAGGAGGCGGTGACCCATGGCCAGCCAGGACTGGATGACCAAGGACTCTACGCGGTCCTCGGCGTCGCCAAGGACGCCGACTCCGCGACGATCAAGAAGGCCTACCGGACTCTCGCCAAGAAGTACCACCCGGACCGCAACCCCGACGACGCCGCGGCGGCGAAGAAGTTCAAGGAGATCGGAGAGGCCTACGCGGTTCTCTCCGACGCCAAGGAGCGTCAGCAGTACGACGCCATCCGTTCGATGGCCGGCGGCGGCGCCCGCTTCACCTCGGGCACGGACGGAGCCGACGGTTCCGGATTCGAGGACATCTTTCCGTCGATGTTCGGCGGCGGAGGCGGCAACGTCCGCTTCTCCACCTCCACCTCGGCGGCGCCGAGCCCGACATCGACGAGCTTCTGCGTTAGTTCGGCGCCGCCGGAGGCGGTCGCTTCGGCGGCACGAGTAGCTTCGGCGGCACGAGCGGCTTCGGCGGGCGACGTTCGCGCAACACCTTCGGCTTCGGAGGCTTCGGCTCCCAGCCCGAGCCCGTCAAGGGCCCTGATGTGCTCATCGGTGACTCTGTCGCTGCGCGACGCCGTCGCCGGCACCACCGTCGAGCTGACAGCCGACGGGAGACCATGAACGTGCGCATTCCCGCCGGTGTCCGCAACGGGCAGAAGATCCGCCTGCGCGGCAGGGGCCGCCCTGGTCAGGCCGGCGGTGAGAACGGCGACATGGTTGTGACGATCACCGTCGCCAAGCACCCCGTCTACTCCATCGACGGCGCCAACCTGCGCATGGACCTCCCCGTCACCCCTCAAAGAGGCGAGGCTCGGCGCGACCGTCGAGGTACCGCTCCTGGATGGGTCCACCACCCGTATCAAGATCACGCCGGGCACGTCCTCGGGCACTGTCCTGCGGGTGCGCGGCAAGGGGATCGCCACCTCCAGAAGACGGGCGACCTGCTGGTGACCGTCCAGGTCGCCGTGCCCAGGAGGCTCTCCGAGGATGCCAAGGCCGCCCTGGAGGCCTTCGATGTCGCCATGGAGGCCGACCCGCGCGCCGACCTGGCTCGGGAGGCATCGCAGTGAGTCCGCGGCGTCGCACGGGCCAGGGCGTCGACTTCCTCGCCGACGACGCCGCCGACCGGGCCGTCTACGTCATCTCGGTGGCGGCCGAGCTGGCGGGCATGCACCGCAGACGCTGCGTCAGTACGACCGCCTCGAGTCTGGCATCAGCCCCGCCCTGCCCCGCCGGCGGGGCTGGCGCTATTCCCACCGCGATGTCGAGCGGCTGCGACGCGTTCAGGCCCCTCAGTCAGGACGGCGTCAACCTCGAGGGCATCCGGCGCATCCTCGAGCTCGAGCGCCGCCTGGAGAGCGCGGAGCGCGAGAACCCGCGCCCTGCACCAGCGCCAGGCGGCCGTTGAGCGGGTCTCGCCGCCGCCGCCGACGGCGAGGTCCGGGTCGCACCGCCCGCACCGGTCGGGCGGGGCGCGCCGCCGCAGGCGCCGAGGCCTCCCGGCGCCCCCGGCAGTGCGTCAGCTTCGACCGCTGCTCCGGCACGGCCGTCATCCTGCGCCGCGCCTGAGACCGTGACGTGATCCGCGGTACGAGGCAGTGCCGCGCATCGTTCACGCGCTGTAGTCTGCGGATGGTCCCAACAGAAAAAGGAAATCTGACATGACGCAGCCCCCAATCCCGGACAGCCCTACATCCGCCGTCCTCCGCGCAGTCGGCGCCCTGCTCCTACAGCCCGCAGCAGCAGTACGCTCAGGCAGGACCGCAGCCGCAGCAGGGATTCAATCCGCCGACCGCCCAGTACAGCCAGGGCGGCGCCCCGTGGCCGGAGCCCCGCACGCCGGTCCGACCGCGGACTCCCTGCTCACGAACTTGTTCGACGCCACACGCTCCTTCGCCATCAAGTACGGCAAGATCATCATGATCGTCGGCGCCGTCGGCTACACCCTGACCTGGCTCTACGGGGCCTACGCTATGGGAGACCCGCTTCTCCGGCGCCGGTGTGGGCTTCGCCTTCGACAAGTTCCTCATCAATCTGATTATAGAACGCTCCCGAGGCGTGCATCACGATCTTCATACTGCGCCTGGCGGTCGAGATCGCCGCCCGGCTCTGGCGGGCCCAGGGCCCAGCAGCACTGAGCGACCGCATGGCCCGTCCCGAGACCGAAGATGACGAACCCCGTTACGGGCGGCGCCTGAGCCCCTGAGGAGCTGGCTGATTACCTGCGCGAGCAGGACGGTGAGCCGCCTGAGGAGCGGGGTCGGGCGGCACCGGGCGAGGGCGACGGCCCCGATCCTTATCTCCGCACCCCGCAGGAGGACGCCGTCCCGCCCGCGGTCCCCGCCTCCTGCGCGTACAGCCCCCGGCGTGCTGACCGCTCGGCCGCGGGGCGCCCGTCACCGGTTGCGACCGCCGCGTCGCCCTCGTCCTCTCGCTCGGTCGTGCCCGGCAGCTCCGCCGACTCGGCCGGGCGCGCCGTCCATGGCGCCTGCCGACAATCGGCCTGATCCTCATGCTCGTGGTGCCGATGGTCCTCGTCGTCGGCGCCGTCCTCATCGCATTCGAGGGCTTTCGTGGGCCGGGTGCGGCGCTGGGCGAGGCCGGCACGGTGTATCTGGAGCGGGAACCACCTCCGTCCCTGTACTCTCGGCCGCCGCCACGACGAGCGAGTGCACCGTCACCGGCCCCTGACGGCTCGGCCGTGACACTGACACCCCTGTCCGAGGATATGCTCCCTACGCCTCCTTCGAGGCCCCTGGACGGGGGTCTTCACGGTGTCCCTGCCCGGGTGGAACCGCCGACGTCATCATCGGTCCGCCCGTCAGCGTCTCGCGCCCTACCGCTGAGTGTGGCGCTGCTCCTGGCAGCCGGCCTCATCGGGGCGGCGGGCCTGGTGATGACGACGATCGGCGCCGTCCGGCTACTGCGCCGCCCGTCCGCGGCTCCGCCGTCCCTCCCTCGCCCCGGCGCTGACGCGGGGCCGCCGGGTCGAGGGCTAGCGCTCCGCCTCGCCTGCGTGCACGGCAGGTCGAGAACGGCGGTCAGACCACCGCCGGGGTTGGCGGATAATTCCAGGACGCCGTGGTGGGCGGCAGCGACAGCCGAGACGATGGCCAACCCGAGGCCATGGCCTGCGCCACGGTGCGGCCCCGGCCCGCGCCGCGCACTGAAGGGCTCGCGCAGCGACTCCAGCCGCTCGGCGGGCACATGCGAGCCGTCGTTGGACACCCGCAGTCGGGGCCCTTCCGCCCGTGCGGTGAGAGCGAGCTCGATGCCGCCGCCAGGGACGTTGTGCCGCACCGCGTTGCGGCAGGTTCGACACCGCCTCGGCGCAGCAGTCAGGGATCCCCCTCCACGACGAGCGAGAACGTCCGGCGGATCGGGCGGGGTCACGCCCCGTGCGTCCGCCTCCGGGGCGAGCCGGGCGAGCACCGCGGACACCACCTCCCCCAAGTCCACATCCTCCCGGTAGATGTCTCCCGACTGCGCCTCGGCGAGGTCGAGCAGGGCGTCGACGGTCTCGACGTTCGCCCGGTTGGTCTCCCCGCAGCCGTTGCGCGAGCGACCGCAGCTGCTGCACCGAGGCGGCGGGATCGGCCAGTGTCACGTCGATCATCGTCTGGGCCGTCGCTAGCGGCGTGCGCAACTCGTGAGAGGCGTTGGCCGCGAAGCGGCGGTAGGTGCTCAGGGAGGACTCCAGGGAGTCGAGCATGCGGTCATAGGTGTCGGCCAGGTCGCGGATCTCGTCGCGGGGCCCTCCAGCGCCAGGCGCCGGCTGAGATCGCCGGAGGCGGCCTGCTTGGCGGCTTCGTTCATCGTCGACAGCGGGGCGAGCATGCGGCCGGCGACCGCCCAGCCGACTGCGCCGGAGAGCAGAGCGAGGGAGGACGAGCGCTCCCAGGAGATGGCGAGCATCCGGTTGAGGAACTCGGACATGAGGGTGACCCGGAGATAGATCGACTCCTCGCCCCCGTCCATGCCCGCCGACTCCTCGGGGACGGCCACTTGGAAGCGTCTCATGTAGAGGTAGACGAGGGTGATGAGGACGGCGCTGAGCCGGTCACCAGGCCCGCGTAGGTGAGGTGAGCCGGGCCCGGATGGTTAGCCTGCGGGATCGAGGGCCGGCTGCGCTCAGCCGCCGGCGGCGGGGCTTCTTCGGCTGCGGTCGAAGGACGGTGCGGCATGTCAGTCCCCGAAGCGGTAGCCGGCGCGGAACCGTCTGGATGACCCAGGGCTGCCCGAGGCGCTTGCGCAGGTGGGAGATCGTCACCCGCGTCGTGTTCGAGAAGGGTCGGCGTTCGCGTCCCAGGCCTTCTCCAGGATCGTCTCGGCGCTGAGCACCCCGCCGTCGGCCTCCATGAGCAGCTGGAGACCGCGAACTCCTTGGGGCTCAGCCGCACGAAATGGCCGCCGCGCGAGACCTCTCTGCGGAAGGGGTCCAGCCGCACCCCCGGGATTCCCAGGACGGGCTCGCGCGCGGCTGGTTGCGTCGCTCAACGCGCGCAACCGCGCCACCAGTTCGGGGAACTCGAAGGGCTTGACGAGGTAGTCGTCGGCCCGAGTTCGAAGCCCTCGACGCGCTCGCGCAGGAACGGGCCGCAGTGAGCATGATGACTTTCACATCCGGGTGCTCTCGGGCCAGGCGGGCGCAGACCTCATCGCCGTGGATGCCGGGCAGATCCCGGTCCAGGACGACGACGTCGTAGTCGGCGATCTCCACCTGCGCCAGCGCCTCAGCGCCGTCCCCGCGACGTCGACCGCCATCGTCTCGCGACGCAGCCCCCAGTGCTATCGCATCGGCGAGTGGGACTCGTCCTCGACCACCAGCACACGCACGTCATCGACCTCCTGCTTTCCACAGAGCGGCCGAAGGGCGCCCGCTCCGCCACAACGATAAGGAGAAGGGGATAAAAACCCGCGTAAGGATTTTTCTGAAGGCTCTCGCAACATCCTCTTCTGCTGGAATGGGCCACGGCTCCGGAGGTGCCGGGGCCCGGCGCCGGCCGGATACCGGACGGATGAACACATAAGGAGAACCTTGATGAGGAATGGCAGCATGAAGATGCTCGCAACGGCCGCGAGCATGGTGTGCGCGCTCGGGATGGTGGCCGCTTGCGGCAGCAGGAGCGCGACCGACGCCGCGCCGTCCGCCACTAGCGCGACCGGATCCGCCGAGGACTACGGCCTCAGGTTCGCCCAGTGCCTGCGCGACGCGGGTTTCAACGTATCCGACCCCTCCGCCGATAAGGATGTCCGCCCGAGGATGTGGGCGGGGATCCGGCCGCTTTCAATGAGGCCACCCAGGCGTGCGAGGACAAGCTCGGCGCGCCGCCCGGGCCGGATCCGACGACCTCGATGACCCCGACACCCTGGCCGCAGGGGTCGAACTGGCCGAGTGCCTGCGGGCCGACGGCTACGACGTCAAGGACCCGAGCCCGGCAAGGGCCTGGCCCTCGACCTGGGCGTCATTCCCGACTCGGCGCTCCAGAAGTGCGCCGCCTCCACGACCGAGGGCGACAAGGACGTGGCGGGATCGCCTCGACGGCGCTGACGCCGCTTCCCGAGCCGACTCCGGGACCGCTCCCGGGAGTGGACCCGGGCCCGCCGGCGCGGGCGAGAGCGGAAGGGGGACTCGCGGCGGACTCCCCCACGCGGCCGAGCCGCCGCCGGCTCCTCATCGGCGCCGCCGTCCTCCTGGCCGGGGCGGGGCGGGAATCGCGGCGACGGCCGGGGCGCTCCCGGGCCGGGACAGGGAGCGCCGAGGAGCCCGCGGCCTTCACCGGGGCGACCGATGAGATCACCCGCGGCGACCTCCAGGGAGAGACCAGCGCCGTCGGCACCCTGCGCTCTCCGACTCACGCGTTGCGCTCCGGCTTCGAGGGGTCGTCACCCGGCTGCCCGCCGCCGGCACCGTGATCCGAGCCGGTGACGAGCTTTACGAGGTCGGCGACGAGTCCGCCCACCCCATGCACGGCTCCATCCCGGCCTGGCGCGCCTTCGAGGCGGGCATGGGCAAGGGCAACGACGTCCAGCAGCTCCAGGCCGCTCTGCGGTCCATGGGGTACTTCACCCGAGGCGGACGGAGCCTTCGGCTGGTGGACCGCGAGGGCCATCAGGGCCTGGCAGAAGGATGCGGGCCTGGCCCAGGACGGCACGATCCCCTGGGGCGCGTCGTCTTCGCCCGGATGACCTGCGCGTGGAACCATCAAGTCCCGCGTGGGGACCGGGCGGCATCCGACGGCGAGCTTTACGACGTCACCTCCACCGCGCAGGTGGTCGAGGTCAATATCAAGCTCGCCGACCAGCGGCTCGGCGTCGTCGGCAACAAGGCCACTCTGCACCTGCCCGGAGCCGTGGACACCACCGGCACCATCACGTCGGTGGGCACTCCCACGGAGAAGAGCGGGTCGGGCGATACCAGGAGCGCGTCATCCGGTGACCGTCGTCCCCGACGACGCCGCGGTCACCTCCGACTTCCAGGAGGTCTCCATTACTGTGGGTCTGCCCAGTGAGAAGCGCGAGAACGTGCTGTCCGTGCCCCGTGGCGGCGCTCATCGCCCTGAGTCCGGAGCAGTTCGGCATCGAGGTGGTCCAGGATGACGACACGACGAAGCGGGTCCCGGTGACCACCGGCCTGTTCGCCGCCGGCCGGGTCGAGGTCTCGGGTGATGATCTGGCCGAGGGGCAGCATGTGGTGGTGCCGCAGCGATGAGCCGCATCCTGTCCCCTGCGCGACGTGCATCGCACCTACGGACGGCCGCCCGTCGCCGCTTGCGCCGGGGTCGATCTAGAGGTCGACCGCGGCGAGTTCGTCGCCGTCGTCGGTCCCTCCGGCTCGGGAAAAATCGACCCTTCTCAATCTCATCGGCACCCTCGACCGACCCGGCTCGGGAACCATCGAGATCGACGGCCTCGACATCGCCGGCATGTCGGATCAGGAGCTGTCGGCCGTGCGCGCTCGCCGCATCGGATTCGTCTTCCAGCAGTTCCACCTGGCCGACGGCGTGACGGCGGTCGACAACGTCGCCGACGGACTGCTCTACCAGGGGTGTCGCGCTCGCAGCGGCGCGAGCGCGCCGAGACCGCCCTGCACCGCGTGGGACTCGGTCACCGCCTGCACCACCGCCCCCATCAGATGTCCGGCGGTGAGCGGCAGCGCGTGGCCATCGCCCGTGCCATTGTCGGGGATCCTCCCCTGCTCCTGGCCGACGAGCCGACCGGAAACCTCGACTCGGTCTCAGGCGCCTCGATCGTCGAGCTCCTCCACGAGCTGCACGAGCAGGGCACGACGATCCTCGTCATCACCCACGACAACGATCTGGCGGCCGGTCTGCCGCGGCGCGTCGCCATTCGTGACGGGCGGATCGTCGCTGATTTCGCTCATCCGGAGGCGGTCGCCGCATCGAGTCTTGCCGCATCGAGTGACGGAACGAGGGGGGTCTCATGACGTCGACCACGACGCGTCCGGAGAGTTCGCGCCTGCGCCCGGCTGATATCCTGCGTCTGGCCGGGACGGGCCTGCGCGCCAGGCCGATGCGCGCCTTCCTGTCCGCCCTGGGCATCGCCATCGGCATCGCGGCCACGATCGCGGTCGTCGGCGTATCCACCTGCAGCCGGGCTCAGCTCACCCACCAGCTGGAGTCCCTGGGCACTAATATGCTCACGGTCACCCCGGGGACCGATCTCGGCGGCACGGATGTCAAGCTCCCCGTCGACGCCGTCGGACGGATGAGGCAGATCGAGGGCATCCAGCAGGCGAGCTCGACTTCGCTGGTCGAGGTGTCCGTCTCACCGCAGTTCGCTGAGCGACACGAGCGCCACCGGTGGCATTTCGACCCTTGCGGCCGAGCAGGGGCTGCTCGACGTCGTCGCGGGCGAGGTCGACAAGGGGACGTGGCTCAACGAGGCCACCTCCGCCTACCCGGCGACCGTGCTCAGGGGCCAGCGCCGCCAAGCGGCTGGGCGTGGTAGGCCGGGGACCCAGGTATGGCTCGGCGGGACATCCTTCACCGTGGTCAGGGATCCTCAAACCCTCAGTGCTGGCTCCCGAACTCGACAGCGCAGCGCTCATCGGAGGGGCCCGCGGCCGAGCAGCTGTTCAACCACGAGGGCAGTCCCACAACCGTTTACGAGCGCAGCCGACCCGCCGTCGAACGGGTGAGGGCCCTGATCGCCCCCACGATCTCCCCCAGCAGCCGAGCGCCGTCAAGATCTCACGGCCCTCGGACGCTCTAGCGCCGAGCGACGCCGCCGACCAGGCCTTCACCAGCCTGCTGGCGGGGGTCGTCTCGATCGCCCTGCTCGTGGGCGGTATCGAGTGGCCAACACCATGATCATCTCCGTGCTGGAGCGGCGCCGTGAGATCGGTCTGAGACGCGCCCTGGGCGCCATGCGCAGCCATATTCTCGTGCAGTTCCTCGCTGAGGCTCTGCTTCTGGCGGGAGCGGGCGGGGCGTTGGGCTGCGTCATCGGGGTCGGGGTGACGGCCGGGATCGCCGCCCTCAGAGGCTGGCCCTTCGCCCTGCCGCCGCTCATCGTCCTGGCCGGGCTCGCAGTCACGGTCCTCATCGGAGCGCTGGCCGGGTTGTATCCGGCGGTGCGAGCGGCGCGCACGCCTCCGACAGTGGCGCTCAACTCCCAGTAACGGCGCCGTCGGCGACGACGATGCGAGCCGGTGGGGTCGCCCGTGCGGTCGGGCGACCCCACCGGACTGCACCGCAGGGCGGCCGGACGTCACCGGCCCCGGTGGCGCGCCTTGGCCCGCGCGCGCCGCTTCGCTCGGATCTGGGCGCGCTCGCGACTCGCCGGGCGGAACGGTCCTGGGCGCGGTCGACGGCCCGTGCCTGCCGGTCAGCGGCGAGCGCCTCCTGGGCCGCAGTGCTGAAGCGCGGGCGGCGCGCCGCCCGCGCGGCCTCTCGCTGAGCGCGTTTCGGGCTCGGGCCCGTGTCCTCGGCGGGCGTCATCGGCGACGGGCCGGGCCGAGCTCGCGCGGGCGATGAGGTCGTCGCCGTGGTGACGCACCAGTTCGCGACCTCGACGTCGCTCGGTTCGCGGCCGAAGACGACCCGCCGCTCGGATGCGGCCGCCGTCCATGCATGCTCGAGGACGCCCACCCACAGATGGCCGTCGAAGAAGATGGTGAAAATGGTGGAAGTCGTCGTCATCGTGTCTCCAGGTACGCCGAAAGCGGACCTGATGACGCCGGATTCCCCGCCGGGGGGCGAGGCGACGGGCACTGTGGGTGCCGCCCGGACTTCCCACCGGGCAGTGCGGTTCGCGCACCAGGAGCTGATGCGCCGAGCCTACAGCACCGGTGGCGTTCTCGCCGTCAGGTTCGCCCCTTCAAGGCGCGCCAGGCGAAGTCGTACCCAGGGCGCTCATGAAGGCGCGCTACGCGTTGGTCGATGCCCGCCGTGGCCGCCCTCGGAGTTCTCGAAGTAGGTCACCGCCTGCCCCAGATCCTCCAGCCGGTGCGCCATGGTGCGCGCGTGCGCTGGGTGGACCCGGTCGTCGCGGGTCGAAGTCACCAGCACCGGCGGGTAGCGGCGTCCGGCGCGCAGCAGGTGGAAGGGGAGAGGTGCGGATGTACTCCCACTGGGCCGGGTCGTCCGGATCCCGTATTCCGGCCCGCCAGGAGGCTCCCGCCAGCAGGTGGGTGTAGCGGCTCATGTCCAGCAGCGGAACCTCGCACAGGACCGCGCCGACCAGCTCGGGATGGCGGGTGAGCATGTTGCCGACGAGCAGGCCGCCGTTGGAGCCCCGTGCACGGCCAGCCGATCCGGCGTCGTCACGCCCCGTTCACTCAGCGTTCGGGCGACCGCCGCGAAGTCCTCGTAGACGCGGTGCCGGTGCTCCCTCAGGCCGGCCCGGTGCCACTGGGGAGCCGTATTCGCCGCCCCGCGGATGTTCGCGATGACGTAGGTGCCGCCGCGCTCCAGCCAGGCCTTGCCGACCACCGGCAGGTAGCCGATCCCCAGCGGCACCTCAAGCCGCCGTAGCCGTACAGGATCGTGGGCCGGGGAGCGGCGCGCCCCTCGGCGTCGGTGGCCGGCCTACCGACCTGAATGTAGGGCACGCGCGTCCCGTCGGCACTGACCGCCGCGTACTGGCCGACCTCGATGCCGCGCGCGTCGAAGCGCTCGGTGCGGCGCGCAGCACGTCAACGCCGCTCAGCGTCCGTCGGCGCCGAGCTCGCCGACCATGAGGGTCGACGGCCGGGTCAGGAGGAGACCGTCAACCACAGCCGATCGTTCTCGCGCCCGTCGACGGCGAGGCACTCACGTCGATGAGAGGGGCGGCCCGGGCGCAGCGCGGCGAGGGGTCGAGGCCGCGGTTCGCCGGCGGATCCCCACTCGTCCGACTGCCCGCCGATGGGTGCTCCGGGATCGAGGGCAGCGCCCACCCGTCCGGCCCTCGACCGGTCCCTCCCGCGGAGGCGTGAGGCACCTCAGAGCGTCCACGCAGTCGTCGAGCAGGGTGAGGACCAGGTGGTGGGCGGTCGCTGTGAAACCGGTCAGGAAGGCCGATGATGTCGGAGTGAACAGCGCCTGCAGGCGGCCCTGCCCGGCCAGGAACGCGGTCAGAGGAGCGGCCACCAGTGAGCCCGCCGGATGGGTGACGCCTCCGACCTCCCAGTCCTCGCGCAGGCTGATCAGGAGCCAGTCCCAGACCGCGGTGGCCCGGGCGGAGGAGGCACGTCAATGCGCACGGCTCCCGGCGCCACCGTCGTGCCGTCCTCCGCCAGGGCGATCGGTCCCGCCGACGGCGGGAGCGTGCGCCCTGTCGGGAAGCAGCCACAACCTTCGGTGTAGAAGTCGGGCGGGTGAGCAGCCAGGTGCGGCCCCAGCGGTCGCGGTGGGGCCCCAGCGCCGCCGTCGTCGGCCGCGGCGGTGAGCAGGACCTCGCCCTCGGCCGGCGACTGTCCGCGGCGCAGGCGCCTGACCTGGCGCGGGTAGCCGGCGGGGACAGGAGCCTCACCGGCGTCGACGACGGTGAGCACATGGTCGCCCGCGTCGTCGGCCCAGGCCAGCGCTCCCTTGGAGGCCTCCCGGTGAAGCCGCCCTCGGCAGGCGGAATGAAGCGCCCAGTGTCCAGGTCCACTTCGCGGGTGACGTCGGTATCGGATCCCCCGTCGGACAGGTCGACGAGGCTCGCCGTCCGGCCAGGGGCCGGTGCGCAGAACCTGGGCGCCGTGCCACCCAGGTGGTGCCTCGGATCGGCCGAGGTCGTCCAGGTCGATCAGCGTTTCACTGCGTGGTGGCGGCCGACGCGGTCCCGCCCGCTCGGAGGGGACCGCCGGCGCGGTAGGACTCCCAGGTGGTACGGCGCCACAGGCCGTGCGGGTGGTCGGCGTCGGTCCAGAAGTTGTAGAGCCGACCGGCCGCCTGCGCGACGTGGGAATGCGATCGGAGGAGTCGAGGATCGCTTCGATCTCGGTTCGAATGGTTTCCGAACCGCTCGGTTCCCTCGACTGCGGGCGCGGGTGGCGGCATTGTGCTCGGCGACCCAGGCCAGAGCCCGTTCTCCCTCGACCTCGTCGAGCGGAGGCACGGGCGGGAGGCTGGGCCGGGCAGGGCGCGTCGTCGTACCCGGACACCTGTCAGTGAACCGTTTGCAGGATGGCGTCAGCCAGCTCCTCGGGTGCGGAGGCATCCGTCGTCGACACCGAGATGAGCCCCCACTCGCCGTTGCTGCTCTCGACTGCGATCTCGATGCCCTGCACTGCGGACAAGGTGTAGGGTCAAGGTGGCGGCGTCCCCTGAGCGAGGTCTGACGGGTGGGTACGTACGCTGCGCCCCTGCTGCTCGATGTTCTGGGACATCATCTCCTCGGTCGGCAGGGACGTGGCCCCCGTCGTGGGCGAGACGGTCACGTTCTCGGCGAATCCGTTCGTGCCGTCCGGGGATATCGACATCAGGTCCACCGACGAGAATCTCTCGCACGCTGTCGGGGTCGGTGTTGAGCGCATTAGCGAAAATGTTGATGACGTAATCGTCTTGAAGATCGTCCTGGGTGAGCGTCACCCAGTCCTCGAGGGACGGCGAAGGAGATCGACGTGGTGGGCGCCGAGATGCTCTGGTATCCGGCGGGCGTCTGGGCGGGAGTCGGCGCGGCCTGGGTGGAGGCGGCCTGAGTGCTGGTCTGCTCGGCCGCTTGCGTGGTCTGCCCCGTGGCGCTGGATGCTTCTGGACCGGTGTGTTCTTGGACTGGGAGCACGCTGCCAGGAGGTCGACAGGAGTACGGCTGCGACGGCGGCGGTTGTGCGGTGAAGAGTCTTCATAATCATCTCCCTTGTCTTGAGACGCGGCGATTTTCACATCCCTGCCATGAGTGAGTCACGGGGAGAGTCCCCAGGGCGGATGTCCCTCGGACGTCGCTCGAGCGGATCGCCGACCTCGCATTCCGTGCTCGGCTCAGGGCCACCAGGGTGATGAAGCGTATAGCTCCGGCCCGGCCGTTCGCGAGCGCGGAGAGATCGATGGCGATGTCGCTCCGCGGGCTCGCCGAGCGTCATGTCGCGGGCCTTCGAGATCCGGTCGACGTGGTGCGTGACGCGTGGTCGCCGAAGCTCGCGGCGCGGATGCGGTGGGGCGGGCGGGGAGGGCGAGCTGCGACGGGCCGTCCGTGCTGGCTGGCGATGGTCGCGGTGCGCTTCCCGCCGCTCTTGGTCGCATGCGTTCATGGAACAGCTCATAGTGCCGTCGACAAGATTGAGCGGAATAGACTCAATCTTCGTCGGGTTGCATTGGTCGGAGACACCAGGACCCCGCGGATCCGCGGAATCGGGCTCACCGCCATCGACGGCCGCGCATGTCGGCTCGGAGGAGCAGGGCCCCGATGTCCCGTTCGTCGAGGTCCGCACCGTCAGCACACTTTTCAGGAGGTCCCTGCATGGACACGAATTACACCACCCGCTCCCAGGAGGCCATTTTCCGCAGCGATGCAGTGCCGCCGCCGCGTTCTGGCAACCCCCAGGTCGACACGCTTCACCTGCTCGTCGAGTCTCCTCAGCCAGGAGGACAGCGTCGCCCTCGGTCTGCTCGCCGCCGTCAACCGATGCCCGGCATCCGCCAGACCATCGGTGCGGCCACTCGCCGCGCTCTGACCCGGCCCGGCGTCCTCCGGCAGTTCGGTGAGTCAACCTCAGCCCTCCTCGCGGCCTGCCTGCGGGCCTCGAGGCCGCCTCCACCGAGGCTGAACCTCGGTGACGAGTATCTCCACCGAGCATCTGCTCATCGGCATCGCTGCGGGCAACACCTCCTCGGATACCGCTGCGCGCATCCCGTCCGGAGAACGGGATCACTGCCACCGAGCTGCGCGACGCCCTGCCTAAGGTGCGCGGCAACGCCCGCGTCACCTCCCCCAACCCTCGAGGGCACCCTACAAGTCCTGGAGAGTACGCACCGATCTGACCAGGGCCGCCCGCTCCAGCAAGCTGGACGGTCATCGGCCGCGACGCCGAGAGATCCGCCGCGTCATCCAAGTCCTGTCCCGGCGTACAAGAACAGCCCCCGTCCTCATCGGCGAGCCCGGCGTCAGCAAGACCCGCCGTCGTCGAGGGCCTGACTCAGCGCATCGTCGCAGGAGACGTGCCTGAGTCGCTGCGCGACAGCGTCTGATCGCCCTCGACATGGCGGGCATGGTCGCCAGCGCCAAAGTACCGTGGCGAGTTCGAGGGAGCGCCTCAAGGCGGTCCTCAAGGAGATCAAGGACCCGACGGGAGGTCATCACCTTCATCGATGAGCTCCACACCGTCGTTGGCGCCGGCGGCGGGAGCGAGGGCGCTGCGGACGCCGGCAATATGCTTAAGCCCATGCTGGCCCGCGGCGAGCTGCGGCTGGTGGGCGCGGACCACGCTGGACGAGTACCGCGAGAACATCGAGGAAGGACCCCGCCCTGGAGCGTCGCCCAGCAGGTACTTCGCTCATGGTGAGCCCTCCGTGGCGGACACGGTCGCCATCTTGCGCGGCACTGCCCCCGCATGCAGGCCCACCACCAGGTCACCGTCTCCGACGGCGCCCTCGTGGCCGCCCTCCTCTCGTCCGACCGCCACATCACCGGCCGTCAGCTGCCCGACAAGGCCATCGACCTGATCGACGAGGCCGCCTCCGCCTGCGCCATGGAGCTCGACCTCGCCCGTCGAGATCGACGAGCCCAGCGCCGTGCCGACCGCATGCGCATGGAGGAGTCCTACCTGGCCGACCTGCGGAGGAGGAGGGGATGACGCCGACCCGGCCACCGTCGACCGTCGGCGCGCCTGCGCGCGCGCTGAGCCGACGCCCCGGAGGAGCTGGGCCGCTCTGGGCGCCCGGTGGGAGGCTGAGAGGCCGCCACAACAAGATCGGCGAACTGCGCGCCGCTCTCGACGAGCTGCGCACCAGGGCTCGACCTGGCCGAGCGCGAGGGGACTCGAGGAGGCCGGGCGTCTGCGCTGACGGCGGATGCCCGCCCTGGAGAAGCGAGATCCGCGACGCCGAGGCGGGCGACGCCGTCGGCAAGAAGACGGTCGTGGGCCTCGACGGCGTCGAGCGTCCGGAGGGCCCTGAGGCTCCCTCGCCTCGATGATCGCCGAGAAGGTTGGTCCGACCGGGATCGCCGAGGGTCGTTCCGCCTGGACCGGCATCCCCGTGGGCGAGCTCAGGCCGGCGAGCAGAAGAAGCTGCTGAGATGGAGGACGTCATCGGTGAGCGCCTCATCGGCCAGAAGGCCGCCGTGGCGGCCGTGGCTGACGTCAGTGCGCGCTTCGCGCGCCGGTGTGTCCGACCCCGATCGCCCACCGGCTCCTTCCTTCCTCGGCTTACGGGCGTGGGGCAAGACCGAGCTGGCCAAAGGGCTCTGGCGGACTTCCTCTTCGACGACGAGCGCGCCATCGTGCGCATCGACATGTCCGAGTACCTCGAGAAGCACCTCGGTAGCCCGGCTCGTGGGCGCCTCCGGGGTACGTCGGCTACGGGAGGCGGCGCCAGCTCACTCGAGGCCGTGCGGCGCGCCCCCACTGGTGGTGCTGCTCGACGAGGTCGAAGGCCAACCCCGAGGTCTTCGACATCCTCCTGCAGGTGCTCGACGACGGCCGGCTAACGACGGCCAGGCGCGCACGGTCGACTTCCGCAACGTCATCCTCGTGCTCACCTCCAACCTGGGCAGTCAGTTCCTCATCGACCCGGTCCTCTCCCGCAGGAGAAGCGCAGGAGGTCATGGCGCAGGTCCACGCCTCTCAAACCGAGTTCCTCAACCGTCTTGACGACATCCCTCGTCTTCGACCCGCTGACCAAGGAGGAGCTCGGCCGGATCGTCGGCATCCAGCTGGCCAAGATGCAGGGAGCGTCTGGCGAGGCCATCGGCTCCCCTCACGGTCACCGACGAGGCTGCCGCCTGGCTCGCCGACGAGGGCTACGATCCTTCTTCGGCGCTCGTCCGCTGCGCCGTCTGGTCCAGCGTGAGATCGGCGATGAGGCTGGCTCGGATGATCCTGGCCGGTGAGGGTCCTCGACGGTCAGGAGAGTTGTGGACGTCAGCCCTCGACGGTGTGCTCGCCGGGCTCACTCTGACCGCGCGCGGCGAGGCCCGGTCCACCAGCGCCACCAGCGCCGTCTGAGGCGGTGCGGCCGCGAATCGGATGAGGTCGCCCGTCGCGTCCGTGCCGACGAGGCGACCTCGGCGCGTGAGTCACCGTTCGACCCGGTGCGCCGTCAGGACCAGGGCCGATGCCTGACTGCCCGCATGAGCATTCCACAGCGCGGGCCGCCGGTCACTCCGTCCGCATCCGCGGCAGGCAGAAGGCGCGGGCTGGGCCGCCCCAGGTGGGCAGGAGAAGTCAGCGAGCGGATCCTCAACGAGCCATCGCGCTGTTCGGGTCGCACGGATACGCCGGCACGTCCCTGGCCGACATCGCGGCGGCCTCCGACATCTCCGAAGGCGGGCTGCTGCGCACTCCTCGAGGAGCTCTTCGCTCAGGTACTGGAACGGCGCGACCGGGATCCGGCCGGCCTCCTGGGGACAGGCGGATCGAGGACCGTGGGGAGTTGCTGGACGCCTTCACCGTCCTGGTCGAGCATAGTGCGGAGAATCGCGACCTGGTCGCGATCTGCACGGCGACGGCGATCTCCGTGTCTGGACGCTGAGCATCCGGCGCACCGATGACGCCGGGCACCTGACAGATCTCGAGTGACGATGATCGAGGCGGCGCTGAGTGGGCAAGAAGGCGGGAACCGTTCGTCCGCAGGCCCCGTCGCGGAGTCATCGCTCGGTCGGTCGTGGCGCTCAGCGATGGGCTGCAGATCCAGCGGTTGTGCTCGACGACGTCGGGCAGTGCGGCGGGCGAATGCTGCATCTGACCACGATGGTCTCGGAGATTCGTCTCCTCATCGACGGGCTGAAGGCGCGCTGCGCATCGATCTCGGCGCGCAGAACCGACTGATCGCTGTCGACTCGCTGAGTGGGCCTTCCAACCATCGGACCCGCGAGTCGCCCCCAGACTCTCCGATGAGGTGCGCCCGCGACACAGCCCCACCGGAGAGGGAGGTGCGCCGCCGCGGCGCGGGGCCTCCGCCGGGCCTCGAGGGCGCGGTCCTGAATGCGCATCCCCTGAACGCTGCGCCAGTCAACGGGTCCCTGATCCCCTCGTGCCGCTTGCGTTCCGACGGGATAGATCATATGGGGTTCGGACGCAGAATCCAACTCGACGCCCACGGGGATTCCAGCGAGATTCCGTCGAGGCAAGATAACGAATTGATCTCTGATCCGCCTCAGAGGTCACGAACGGTAACGACGAGCCTTCGAAGGTCCTGCACGAGGCCGCCAGCTTGCCCGCGCCCTCGCCGGCCCCCGGCGCCTCCGAGGCACTCGCCCACGGGAGGATTCGACGCATGCACCAGGACGCAGCCTCGCGGGCCCCGCCCCGCAGCCGACCATCGAGTTCCGCTCCGCCACGATCAGGTTTCGCGCGTGTTGCTGCCGTCACCTCGCCCGTCGTGCTGGCGGGACCCGGACGCCAACGCCGCCGCCATCATCGAACGGACTCAGCTCTGTCCGACGACGGCGTGTGCCTCGTCGCCTTTCCTGAGCTGAGCCTGACCGGCTACCCATCGACGACCTCGTGCTGAGTGACGTGCTCCTGAACGAGACCTCGCCGCCATCGAGACCATCCGCGCCGCCAGCGCCGGTCTCCTGCCGGCGATCGTCGTCGTCGGTGCGCCCGTCGCGTGGCGGGTCGCTCCGTACCAGCTGCGCCTCGTCATCCAGGGCGGGACTGTGCGCGGCGTCGTGCCCCAAGTCCCATTCGCCCGACTACCGCGAGTTCTACGAGAAGCGGCACTGCGCCGGGGACGGCGTCGAGTCCCGCCACCTGGACCCTGTCCGGCGTCGGGATGCTGCCCTGCGTCCCTTCGGCCCCCACCTGCTCTTCGACGTCGAGGACGCCGGGCCTGATCTTCCACGTCGAGATCTCGCGAAGACATGTGGTGCGGTCCCGCCGTCGTCTCTGGCGGCGCTCGCCGCGCTACTCGTGCTCGTCAATCTCTCCGGCTCACCCATCACCGTCGGCAGGGCGGAGGACCGTAAGCTGCTCGCCCGCGCCTCATCCTCGCGCAACCTGGCCGCCTACGTCTTCGCCGCGGCCGGTCGAAAGTGAGTCGTCGACGGATTCGCCTGACGACGGGCAGACCTTCGTCTACGAGAACGGATCCCCTGCTCGGCCAGACCGAGCGCTTTCCGACGGGACCGCGGGCCACGGTCGTCGACGTCGATATCGAGGGTTGATCGCCGAGTGGCTGCGCCAGGGCCCCTTCGATGACAACCGTGTGACGTTCACCGGCGGCGGTCCGGCCGGTCCTCCTCGATGAGGGCGCCGACCTTCATCGATCCCGGTCGGTTCCGCATCGTCCGTATCGGACGCCGCCTTCTGTCCGCCCCTGCGCACCGATATCGGCCTGCGCCGCATGCGTCGACCGCTTCCCTTCGTCCTCGACGACTCGGCCTGTTCTGGCCCGGGACCGCTACGAGTCCCTACAACATCCAGGTGGCCGGTCTGGTCCAGCGGCTGCGGGCCATCGGGCTTCCCAGGATCATCATCGGGGTCAGCGGCGGCCTGGACTCCACCCACGCGCTCATCGTCGCCGCCCGCGCCGTCGACCGTCTCGGCCTGCCGCGTGCAGCATCCACGCCATCACCATGCCCGGTTTCGCCACGAGTGCCGAGACCAGGTCCAACGCGCTCGCCCTGGCTAAGGCGCTGGGCGCTGTCGAGGAGCTCGACATCCGCCCCTGCCGCCGAGCAGATGCTCGCCGCCATCGATCACCCTTTACGGCACGGCGAACGGGACGCGAGGTACGGACGTGACTTTCGAGAACGTTCAGGCGGGCCTGCGCACCGACATCCCTGTTCCGCGTCGCGGGCCGGCGCGGGGCATCGTCCTGGGGACCGGGGACCTCTCCGAGCTGGCGCTGGGCTGGTGCACCTTCGGGGTGGGCGATCAGATGGCCTACCACGGGCGTTAACGCCGGCATACCCAAGACCCTCATCCAGCACCTCATCCGCTGGGTCGCCGGCGAACGGATCTTCTCGGCGGAGGTCGGCGGATCCTGCTCGCCATCCTCGCCACCGAGATCAGCCTGAGCTCGTCCCCGCTGCCGACGGCGAACCCATCCAATCCCATCCAGGCGAAGATCGCCCTACGCTCTGCAGGATTTCACCTGTGGCATGTGCTGCGCCGCGGATCGCGACCCAGCCGCATCGCCTTCCCGGCCGAGAAGGCTTGGGCGGAGCGGATCGCCGGGCGATGGCTGGCCGGCCTGCCCGACGAGGACAGGACCGCCACGACCATGTCACCATCAGGAGATGGGAGCGCTGTTCTTCCGTCGACTTCTTCTCCAACCAGTTCAGCGCTCCCACCTGCCCAACGGACCGAAAGTCGGCGGGCGGCTCGCTGTCCCTGCGCGGACTGGCGGATGCCTGGACGCCGGCGGCGCCGCTGATCGCCGAACCCTGAGCGCAACGTCCCCGGTCTGAATCCACCGGCCGCCCTGCCGGCCCCGCGGTTCGCACCGGTGCGATCGCATAGGGCTGAGACGGTGCGCAAGTTACGTCCACGGACTCGATGGAACGGATTGTCTTCAACGCGGCTATTTCCGGGAGGATCTGGACGCCATGGCCCTGATGGCGGCGCGCCGGCAACCTCCTCGTCGCAATACCGGACGGTCGGTGTCCGCCCCGCGCACCGCGTTGGACGGCCTCATCTGACCTTCGACTACCTCCGTGCCTACACCGGGGCCGTCTTACCGCCCGACTACAGCGTTCTGAGGGGCCCCACCCCTGCCCGACGTGCGGCCGAGGGTCCTCGACCTGCTCCAGGGCGAGACGGCTGTCGCTTCGCCACGACGCCTGACGGCGACCTTCAGCTCACGGACTCGCTCGGCTCCGACACGCGTCTGCTCACCCTGTCTCACGGGCTCCTGCACCGACCTGCTCGGACGCACCTCTGCTCGGCGTCCGCCATAGCCGATGCGGCGCTCCTGGCGCGCACTCAGGCCGAGATCGAGCACCGCTGGGCGGGACCGTCACGGTCTTCCGCAACCAGAACTCCTCGACATCGTTCCCTCGGCTCCTCCAAGGGCGCGCCTGAGGGCGCTGGTCGACTCCCACCGCCGTCGACGGCCCTTTACCGGGCGAGAGCATCGAGATCTGGAGCGTCGGCGATCGTGGAACGATATCCCCATGCATCGGGCTGCCGCCCACGCGTCGCCTGGGCGAGCGACTTCGCGAGGTGACTGACGCCTGCGAGGCCACCACCGTCTCCGTCGCCCGACTCATCGACCGCGTCCTCGCCGCGCCGACAGCGGGCGATCCCGGTGATGGCCGATTCTTCGGTTCTCCTCTCGATTCCATCCGACTTCGCCGACGGCCCTCCCGCGAGACGCCTGACCGGTAAGCTCCCCGCCGAGCTGGGGACGCCGGCCGCGACCTGAGGAGAGTTCTACGACCGTCGAGATCGTCACCGGATCGCACTTTCTCGAGCTCGTTGAGGCGATGGACGCTCATCCCGCAGCTCTCCCGCCTGCACCGGCGCGACCGCCGCCGAGAGTGCGAGGCGCTCTGCCGCGCAGAACGGCGTCTCACCTCTCATCTTCCGCTCCTGATGAATCCCCGGTTACGGCGCGTCATCCTGAGCATGCCTACGCTGCGCGACATTCACCATCCCCACGGGGCTGCGCGCCTGGGTCGAGGGACGTCGTCGTCGATGCCGCGCGGCAGGCACCGGCGTCGTCGCGCTCGTCGAAGCGGCTGTCGCCCATGCCGCCACGCTCGGCGCCCGCACGGTCGACCTCACCTCCCGGCCTCCGCGAGGCCGCGCGAACCGCCTCGCACCAGCGTGCCGGCTTCCACCTGCGCGAGACCAACGTCCACCGCTTCACCGGCCGGTGAGAACTGGCTCGCATGCGCGCGGCCGCCCACCATGCGGACGAGAGCGACCGGATCGCGGTGCAGTGCTAACCTGACGTTATCGATGTGGTACAACAACGTCTAGGCTGCTCTTACGCCCCGCCCGTCCGGGTGGGGAGCGGCGCACGTCACCAAAAGGAGTGAGCTGGTTGCCGTGATCGTCGCCGCCCATGGGCGCCTGTGCGGAGGGCTGATAGCGCCCGTCTGCCACGATCGCCGGGTCCGCAGGAGGACCTGGTCGCCGCCACTTTCGACCTCGGAGGGCCGGATGATCTGCTGGCAACGTTCGCCGCCGTCGAGAAGTCCTCGAGCGACCGCCATCTGATCTCGGGACCTTCTGGAGGGAGCCTGCTAATAATGCGCGGCGCGCTTCGCCGCGGAGCGCGAGGACGCCGACGTCGTCACCGGTGTCAACCGCCTCATGCTCATCGAGGTCCTCGGTCGCCGCACCTGATCGGCGGAGCCTCCCCGAGCTGGTTGACACGGCGCAACTGCCGGCGCTGGCGGGAGCCGGGTCCTCTCCGAGATCTTCACCCCCACCACCAACGTAATCCGACGACGAGGCTGGGAGACGGAGCTCTGATGGACATCGAGCCCTGCGCATCGACTCACGCCTGGTCCACGGCCAGGTGGCTAACAACTGGGCCGGATCCTCGGAGCCGAGGCCATCCCTCGCGGCCGACGGCGCCGGAACGACGAGCTGCGCAAGACCCATGTCCAGACCGGCGGCGGCAGGGGCTAGGTTCACGTCCTGGGCGTGGAGGAAGGCGGACGCCCATAGAACCCGAAGTGCACGACCCGCGACGGCTCGTCATCGTCGTCGAGACCCCCGGCTGACGATCGTCCGCCTGCTCGACCTGCGGCGGAGGCCGACGAGGTCAACGTCGGCGGCATGACCTCTCAAGCAGGGCACCAGCTCTGTCCCAGGCCCGTTCACATCTCGGGACGAGGACGTCAAGGCCTTCCAGGAGATCGACCTGCCGCGCAGACTCCAGCGTTCAGTCTTCCACGGGCCGCATGGATCTCGCATGAGCGCCTTTGAAGTCCAGGGCGATCTCATCTCCCGATCGCCTGCCCTGTCGCGAATCGTCACAGCGAAGCGGGCTGCGACCCGAGTGAGTGTCGTCCCGCCCGAGGAGGGGCATCGACGACCTCGGCACGGGCCGCGTCCGTGCCTCTTCCCCACCCTCGCCCCAGTCGAAAGCAGTCGCGTGCATGACGTCACTATGATTCGAGATCATCCTGGTGACGCCTCGTAGCTTCTAGCTGGCTGCGACTCCGTCCTGGATGAGCGTCTCACCTGTCCGATCGTCGCCTGCACTCACCGTGCGTCTCTGGGCGCGACCCACCACCGGTATACGTCGGCGGCTCCCGAGCCGCTGAGTGTGGGCTGGATGGGACGCTGGCTATGGCGCCTGACGCCGACCCTCGCCTCACCGTCTCCACCGTCATCGTCTATCGTCGGAGGCCAGAGTCGGACGATGGCCATCGCCGCTGTCTCTGGCCATCGCCGCGCCGCCCAGGCCATCTTCGTGCGCACCATCAACGTCTTCTTCGCCCACCAGGCGGACTGATTCGCCGAGAACGCGAACATCGCGCGATCACGATCATGCACTTCATCGCGCTGGTCCTCCAGGGCCTGCGCGTCATGTGCCGACCGCCATCGTCGCGGTGCTCGCCTCCGGCGACAGCGTTCAGAGGGCGCTCAACACCATTCCGGACGTCATCACCCATGGCCTGCAGATCGCCGGCGGGTTCATCGTCGTCGTCGGATACGCCATGGTCATCAACATGATGAGGGCGCAAAACTCATGCCGTCTCTTCTTCATCAGTTTCATCAGCGCACTTTCACGACGACGCTGAGCTGAACGGGCATCACGTCTCGCCCCTGGGCATCCTCGGCGTTCGTCCTGGCTCTTCATCTACGTCCAGCTCAACCCCGAGTTCCACGAGGCCGTCCGGTTGCCGCAGCTGTCCCCGCACACAGCGGGCGCGGTCTGACGACAGCCTGGACGACGACCTGGACGACGAGCTCGACTGAGCGCGGAAGGAACCACGATCATGACCACTGACACCACTGCGACCACCGATAGCGGCACCACCGCTGCTCCCGAGCGGATGCTCACCACCTCCGACATGTGGAGTATGTATTTGCGCTCCACCTTCCAGTCGGCGCCTTCAACTCGAGCGCATGCAGGCCATGGGGTTCTGCCTGACCCTCGTGCCGGGGATCAGAAGTTCGACCCAACGACAAGAGCAGCAGGCGGCGGCTCAGCGCCACCTGAGTTCTAACACCCACCTGTGGATCTCCTCGTCGTCTTCGGCATCACCGCGGCCATGGAGGAGCAGCGCCCAAGGGCGGGGATATCGGACGACCACGATCACCAACGTCAAAAGCTGGCTCATGGGGCCGCTGGCTGGAGTCGGGACCCCATCTTCTGGGGCACCGCGCATCCCGGTTCTGGGGGCGCCTGGCGCCACCCCTGGCGCTGAACGGTCCCTGGCCCGCCTGCCTCGTCTCACTCTTCGGCATCAACATCATTCGCACTCGTCAGTGCGCTGGTACGGTCTGACGATGGGCTACGATCGCGGCACCGCCATGGTCACCGAGGTCGGCGGCAACCAGCCTCAAGCGCATCACCCAGATCGCGGCCGTCACCGGTCTGTCTCGTTGCGCTCTGGTCTCCAGCGGACGAACATCAAGTTCCCCGGCATCGCTCACGGAGGCCACCGACTCCACGGACGCGAAGACCGTGCAGGACATTCTGACAGCCTGGCTGCTGGCGTGACGCTCTGTCCGACCTCCCTGTGCATGTATCTGCTCAACAAGAAGATCAACGCCCCTGTGGATCATCCTGCATGTTCGTATCGGCATCCTGGGCGCCTGGACCGGCTGGTGGGGCTGAGGCCCGAATCAGGACGCACAGCGCAGACGCCGTAGGCTGCGCAGCGCGCCCGCGGGCCCACTCGCGGCCGATGACGAGGTCGCGGGACAGGGGCCCTGGGCGACCCCGTCCATCCGCCTCTACGGCCCCGTTCACCCGGCCACCCGACTTTGAGAGTGCACACGTGCCCCAGCTCATCGCCACCGATCCCGATGGCACGATCCCTGTTCGACTGCTGAGGTCCCTGACCCGCGACCTCTGACGCCCAGGGAGATTGGTGGCGGCGGTCATATCGCTCGTGGTCGATACTGGAAGTCCGTCTGCCACCCGCGATAATTCCTGGAGCCGGTCGGACTTGCCTTCGATTACGCCGTCGCCTTCACCGGCGCGGTGCTCGCCGACGGCGACTATCGCGTTCTGGCTCCCGCTCTCCCCGACGGCCTGGGCCGCGAGATCGTCGCGACCTGCGCGCAGGATCGACGGGTCACCTCACCCGTCGCCACCACGCTGGAAACCGATCACGTCGTCGAGGACACCTATCACGAGGTGCCCGATCCTCCAGGTGTTCGTCCCCATGGGAGCCCGAGGAGATGATCGAGCGACCGCTCATCGGCGTGTGCGCGGGCGTGCGCGGACGACGACTGCCGGCGCATTGTCGAGTGCCTGACCGAACGCTGGGCGAGGCGATCGAGGTGGTGCAATCAGAGTTCCTCGACGTCATCCCGCCGGCGCGATCAAGGGCGCCGCTCGCTGACCCGCTCGCCCGGCTCACTGGTTCCGACGGTCCTCTCCGGCGAGGCATCGAGACCCTGGAGCTTCGGCGACTCGTGGAACGACATCTCCATGCACACCGTCGCCGACCACCCCGTCGCCCCTGCCCTGGTCCCCTGAAGGAGGTTGTGGCCGCGTGCGAGCACGCGGGCTCCATGGCTGAACCCGTCGAGTCCGTCTCGGGCCCCTGACGGGCCGGACCACCGCCACCACTCACCGCCGGAGAGAAGAGGAACCGATGACGGGACTGGGGACGAGGGTCAGCGACTGGTTCAACTGGCGGAGCCCTGACGGGGCGCCAGCTGCGCCAGTGGATGCGCGGCTGCGCGGGACGCGGACCGTCCGGAGGGCTTCACCCACGGCATGATGGGGCTCGGCCACGGCCTGTCGGTGCCGTCGCCTGATCTGACCCGCTGACGAAGGGCTACGGCAGCGTCGTCGCGCTCGCCCCGGCGGTCTTCCTGGTGCTGGACGCCACGATCGAACGACAGGTGGCCGGCGTCATTCTGACCTCCAGGAGGCTCAGCGCCAGTACAAGCCACGAGGGATCCTGATCACCGAGGTTCACTGACTTGCGCTCGCCGGTCTGCTCGAGGACAACAAAATGCTCACCACCCCCACCAAGGCGGCTGGCGTGGAGCAGATCGGAGGCCCGCGAGCAGAAAGAAGCGCAATGAACAGCGAATGGCGAAGAAGGCGGTTCCGCCGAGCGTCGTCGGGGCCGCATCCGCGCCGACGCCGCTGACGCCGCACGAGGCCGCGCCGACGGCGCGCAGGGAGAGAAGCGATGACGCCCCCGGGAGTCTACGTCAGAGCCGTCCTGGGACGTGGACGGCACCCTCGCGAACTCAGCCGCTGTGGACGAATCCTTCCGGCGTCGCTGCGAGCAGCGGCGGGAGCGTGACCGACGAGCAGGTCGTCTGATCGCGGCGCGTCCATCGCCCGCACCTGCGAGTCATCGTTGCGGTGCCACGGACTCGCCCCACGACCCGGCCACCACGAGCTGTTCGCCCCTCATCGCCGCCGACGTGGCCAACGCGCGGCACCGAGCCGCCGATCGTGCCCGGCGCCCTCAGGATCACCTCGATGCTCGCCGAGATCGGTCTGGCGCAGATCGTGTCACCCCAGTCCCCGCGTCGCATCGTCGAGGTCAGTCGCCCACGCGCTCGGCGACGTGTCGTCGAGCTCGTCACCGGCGATGACGGGCTGCCAGGCAAGCTCCGCCCCGCGCCCTACGCGACGGGCCATCGAGCTGCTCGCACTCGAGCCCGCCGAATCTGCGTCGCCGTTGAGGACTCGGCCACGGCGCGGCCTCGCGCGCTCGAACGACCTGCGGGTTATCCCAGGTGGGCGGCACCAAGCACTTCCTGCGCGACCCCGGCCTGATCGTCGGGACGGACTGACCTCGATCCACGCCGCACCCTGCTGTGGGACGCCGTCGGCCGGTAGAATGCCGGTCTACAGACCGACCGACCCAGCCAGGCGTCCAGTACCGCGCGGCCGGCCGAGATCGAAGCCGCCGTGCTGACGGCGCCTCGCACCGCCGCCGGGTCGATGCCGTGGAGGCCCAGCTGCGCGGGCGTGCCTGATGAGCCAGCGCTCGATGCGCGCCGGATCCGCCTCCAGGTGGAACTGAGACCCAAGGCTGCGGGCAGGGCGGCGCCTGACCGGTGTCGTCGGGGTGGAGGCCGGGATGCGCGCCCCTCGGCCTCGACGGGCGGGACGATGCGCTCGCCGTGCCAGTGCACGGCGAGACCCCTCAATCGGTGGCAGCGTTCCGACTCGCCGTCGGGGTGAGCGACCGGCGCCCACCTGATCCCGTCTGCGGGGACTACCCGTCCGCCCGCAGCCGCTGCGATGAGCTGAGCGCCCAGGCATGCCAGGGTCGGCCTCGATCGCCAGCCGCGCGGCACGGCGTCGAGCCGCTGTCAGCACCGGGTGGCGCGCTGATCGCCCGCACCCGAGCTGGCCTCCCAGGACGACGAGCAGGTCGGCGTCATCGGCCGGGCCGCCGGACGCGAGGACGGAGGGCGCACGCCGCCGGCGTCCCAGTAGACGACCCAGCCCGTGGCCGGCTAGAACCGGTGCGCCGATGCCGAGTCCTCGAAGGCGACGTGGCGGATGACGGGCGCGCGGTCATGACGGTCTCCTCCCTGCTGCGGTTGCGGGACACGCTACGGCAGGAGTTTTGGAACGCCCGTCACTGGTGCTCAGGAATTTCGGTGCGCCTTAGACGGTCGAAGGAGATCGCACGGGCGGGCGCGTTCAGCGTACCAGCTGACGAGCACCCGGCGTGGTCGGTATGCGGAAACATGTCGAACAGGCGCGCGCGCGCGCACTGCAGCGACGGCATGCATCGCCAGGTCGCCGCCAGGGGAGGCCGGGTTGCACGAGGACGCACCGTGGCACTGGAGTTCCTCGATCCGCCGACCGCCCAGGTGCGCCCTGGGATCCGCGCCGCGGCGGCGTTTGACGATCATGCAGATCCGGCGTCACCCCGGTCAAGGAGCAGCTCTGAGCATCGCCGGTCTGAGCGTAGCGGCGGCGGGCCCAGCTCTATGAGTGCGCCGCGTCCCGGGCGCCCGCAGCCTGGCCGCCGGGGTGACGGCGAGGACGCGTCGCCGGATGCAACGAAGCTGCCAGAGCGAAACCGCCCACGCCGCAGAACCGTCCACTTACTGGCGTGACGGGGAGAGCGGCGGAACGTCGTCGGCGAGGCTCGAAGCCGTCGCGTGTAGAGCCTCCCTGGCCACAACCCGTGTTCGTCTGGAAGAAGCGAGCGCACGGCAGCAGCGGCAACGGCAGCTCGACGACGACGGGCGCCCGCGGGACGTCCGGTGGGGCGCCCTCGCCGTCGGCGGCGCTGCGCGCCAGGAAGAGGACCAATCGCGCGGCAGAAGACGGTCGCCACCCGGCTCGTCAATTGAGTACGATCTCCTTCTCCTTAGAACACCACTTTCATTTCACCAACAGAAGTTGGTGACGCGATCATCAGCGGAGTTGACCTGCTTCACCGGGCCTGCCGCGCCCCAGATGACGTCAGCTGCGCAGGACGAAGCGGATCATGGTCGCGCCGTCAGAGGCGTCACGAGCAGGTGCTTGAAGTTCGCCGCGCCGTGCGGACACGTCGTAGGGATGGTCTCCTGGATCGCCGATCAGACCGGGCCCGCACCGGCGCCCGGCGGATCGCGGCGCGGGCGCAGATCGGTGCCACGGCCCGGCGGTCAGAACGCCGGCGCCAGCGCCCCGCCGTCGACACCGCCATCTGCCTTGTTGCAGGGGCGCTGCGAGCGCGCTTTGCTGGGGCTGCGGAATGTCTCGTCGTCAGTCAGGGCAGCAGCCTCGCGACGCCGCTGCGGCAGTGGAGGACGAGCAGAGACCTGGGTGGCGAGCAGGGCAGCGGCGCCTTCCAGGTGGCTGAAGCGAAGGCGTGACGACGGCCGGTGGCAGTCATTTGGACGGTGGGCGCTCTCCCGGTCGGCGGCGACAGCGCAGGAACGCCGCTGCGCTGGTTGCTGATACGACCAGCCCCGCGCGCCCACAACGACATCGCCGCTGCGCCGCTGCCGGCGCTCCTTGTGCGCAGCGCGCAGCCAGGCTACTATGCCCGCGGCGACACCCGCCGGAACCCGGACGCCACGACGCCCTCATCCCGCGCACCAGCATCGGCGCAGACGTCACGCCGCCGCCGGCCCGCCGCGCCTCTGCACCTGGCCTGCCTGACCGGCGGGGAGGTGGGACTGGCCGTCCTCAGACAGCGACGTCGTGCTTACGCCTGCTGCGACGCCTCTTCTCCGCCGCCGGCTGCTCGGGGGTCTGGGCAACATCAGCGCCGCGGGCCGCAGTGGAGGAGCCTCCGGCGGGTCTGCGCTCCTGTGAGCCCTTGCCCGTGCGGCCAATTACAGATCTTAACGTCTTAATCCAGCTGGTCGAACATACGTATCGCTGGCACCGGCGGGCGCACTGTAGCGCCGCCGCCAGGGCCGATGATGTCTCCTTCACGCCTACCACCGGCCGCCTCTCCTTCCTCAGGCACGAGAGGGCCAGCTTCCTCGCCACCGCGCTGGTCGCCGGGAGCCATTCGGGCCGCGCCGATCGGACGCCCTTGCCTCACCGGCTGGGCGCGCCCTCGTGATAACGTGCTGCAAACGCACGAACGCCTGCCACGGCCGCCGCGCCTCGTGTGCCGCCAGCTCCCGCCGTGCCCCCCGGGCGTTGCGCCACTGTGCGCGCCACCATCCAGGGCTCGCCCCATCAGCGCCACCGCCGACGCCAGCAACTGATGCTGCGCCGCCGCTGGCTGGAGCCGGCGCGGGTCATTATATGCAGCATCACGATATCGGCAGCCGATCCTCAGCCAGTCAGGCGCCGCCGGCCGCGCATTGGTGACGGGCGCGCCGCGGCGCGGGTTTGACGCCACCTACCGGGCACAGGCAAGCTCCCCACTGAGCCGCGCCGCAGGCGCATCCCTATGAGATGATCGGCTCAATAACTGCTGGTTTCACGTGGCTGAGCGCGGCAACTCCTTCGGGCGCTCTCTGAGCGACTGGGTCGCTGACCAACCAGGGTGAGATCCGTACACGGGACGTTGGATCGGCAACGACGTCAGGGCGGACCGGCGCGACCGCGTTCCAGCTGCCAGGGCCCCGCCGTTGCCAGACCACCGACGCCACCTGGGACTTCCTGAAATGGCCAGCCAGCTGCACCTGGGTGCTCAGCCAGGCAGACGCTACCTGGAGTCTTCGGCGTCGCGGCGGGGGCATCGGCCTCCTTTTGCGAACTGACCGGTGGTCACGCGCAGGACTTCCTCGCGGTCCCTTCTGGGTCTGTCTGCGGGCGAGATGGGCGAAGTCTGGGCAGCAGTTCGCTCATGGTCTTCAGGCCTGACCTGACGCGCCCGATGCCACGCCTGGCTCTGGGCACCGTCCTGCAACTCCACCGTGGGTTCTCAGATGGGACCCTCGCCGACGCCGCCCGGCCTGTGGGGTGGCTGGGCGCTGACAAATGCTGCCGCGCCCGCGAGAGACCCGGAGGCGGAGGATGACATTGATGGGCCTGCCGTGGAGACAGTTCCTTGCCGCACTCGGCAGGCGGCGCCATGGACGAGATCGCCAATCTCGCGGGGCCGCCATGCGTCGTTCACGCCTCCGGCAGCCGCTGGTGCCGCGGCCGCGTGTCGGCGCGACATCATCATTTTGCAGCGCTGGATTCACGCGCTCCAGCTGGACGTGTAGGACTGGATCCGCTCGCTGGGCCTGATCGCATGCCGACTGCGGTGGCTGTAGTGCCGACGGTGCAGCACGGATGCTCTCGTACCTCATCCGCAGCTCTGCTCGATCAGCGCCGAGGCGCACCGCCGCCAGGACTGGGCCCGTGCGGGCTGCGAACGCCGTGGTGGTCGTCGAAGTTCAGCCGCCAGCGCGCCGCGCCGCGGCTGAGACGGAATGCGAAGACCGGAGGGCCTTATGCGATGACTACCCCGGCCCCAGACGGCGTGACTCGAAAGGCTGAAGGGCTCCGGCGGCGGGCGTCCGCAAAGGGTTGGCCCTATGGGCGGAGGACGCGATCAGTCTTGGGGCGCGGGCGAGGCGCAGGCCGAGGCGCACGCTGCCCAGCCCCCGCACGCCAAGCGCCGGGGAAGGCAAGGGGAGGGCTTAACAGCTGCCGCAGACCGGTGTCTGCAGCGCCCGCAAATACGGTGACAGGGCCGCCGCGCCAGCATCCCGATCGTACGCGTCTTTCATGGCCGTCTCCGCGGGTCGGACGACCGCCGCGCCGTCGTGCGACGTGCGACTCTGCTAGACGCCATGGTCGACGTCAGCTCGGCCTGGAGGCCTTCGGCGGCGCCGCTCATCAATGTAGCCATCGAGGTTCCCGCCACCAGCGCGTCACGCCGGGCTGCTCAGGCGCGCCCAGGACGCCAGCCGGCGCTTCATTGCTCATCGCTCTGGACCGCGTCACCGGCTGGCAGGGGCGATTCTGCGCAGTGCCAGGCTGGGCCGACGGCGTGATCATCCCCGAGCGGCGCTCCGTCAGGGGTGGCATCCTGCGTGTAGAGGTATCGGCCTGCAGAGGCGGCCTGCCGGGTGACGGCCCGTCGAGACAGATCTCGTGCTGACCGCCCCTGAAGAGGAGGCTGCCTGCTTCGTCGTCGACTCGGCAGCGGGAAGACGATGGTCGAGGATCCTCCTCTCATAACACCCACTCCATCATCCACACGCAGCGCCGAGGCGCAGAATATGTCTGCCTGCGAAGCGCACGATATCATCGCCTCTCCACGTGCTGGCACGGTCAAAATTCGCTCCAGCAGCGGTAGCCCCACCAGCATCAGCTGTGCAGGTCGATCGACTTCGCGGGCAGCCCGTGCGGAAGACGCCGATGCTGCTGAAGCTTGCAGACGCACGCGGTGGGGCCTGAGAGACCTGCCTCAGCGCGCGAATGATGCGCTGATCCCTTGCCACGTTGGGCGGCCCACAAAGGCGGCGCGCCCGTGCTGACACAATGGATGTGAACCATTTATGCTCGACCTGGACCGGCCGCGCGTGGTCAGCGGCTACCGAGGCCCCATGGCTCAGGACACCGCTGGCCTGGAATCGCACCGGGCGTGCTCGTCGCGGGCACCGGGCGGATACGGTCTCGTCTTGCTGCCGCTCAGCGGGTCGTCGCCCGATCTCAGATGGAAT